>TARA_R110002020_G_scaffold58052_1_pt1 | contig 18501 bp, 14 predicted proteins | sample TARA_R110002020 | Tara Oceans TARA_R110002020 (sample SAMEA4396489) | marine metagenome | biome: Westerlies Biome; feature: [MES] marine water layer (ENVO:01000295) within the mesopelagic zone...; material: water (ENVO:00002006), including particulate matter (ENVO:01000060) such... | reverse complement strand
GTACTGGTAATTATGATCAAGGAGTTACGCTTTGGTTTAAAGATGCTAATACTTTGGTTTTAGGAACAGGAAATGATCACATTTTTGTTCATGATAATGCAGTTCAATCTAGTCAAGGTATATCTTTACAAACTTCAGGTTATATAAGAATATTTATGTGGAAAATTGCAGCACAAAGACCTGCTGCATCAACATTTACAGGCACTGCTTGGTAAAGGAGGAATAATGAGTTATAGCGATACAAGTGACGCAATGTATGGATTACAAGGAATTGGAATTGAAACACAAAAGCATGAAGAAAGAAAACAAGAAGATTTTCAAAATGTTGCTTTAGTTACTAGAAATTTATGGGATATGTATTCAACTGAGCAGCAAAAAAGAACAAAAGAAATGCTTGGTCAAATGATTGAAATTCCAGACCCTGAAGATGCTACTAAAATGATAGAAGTACCAGCATATAAATATGACCCACAATATTTAGGAGGAAACTTCATGAAGCGACAACTTACTCCTGGAGGTGGTAGAGTAATACCTACTGAAGCAGGGCAAACTGCTATTGATAGTGGTGGTTTAAAAGATATACAAGGAAAAGAAAAATTATTTGATTGGAAAGATAAGGGAGATTCTATTTATTCACCAGGAAAGTTAGTAAAAGGGGCATACAACCTTGGAAAAAAGGGACTTAAAGAAGGAGTTGACTTACTTTCAGGATTGTTTGGTAAATAATGGGTATAGAATCAGGAAAAACATTAAAAGAGCAATTGTCAAATCAAATTTATACTAAACCTAAGTTTGACAATAATTTTAAAGTAGCTTCTCAGTTATCTAAAAATGTTGAGGAAGGAACTCTTTCAAACCAATTTAAAAAAGGTAAAGATGCAGTAAGACTTGGTTCAGATGCCTACTCTGCAATAAATAAAACAGTAGATCAGATTTTATCTGGTACAGGAAACAAAGATATTACTGATATAATTGGTAAAATACATGGGGATCAAGGAAAGGCTGCACTTGGTACATTAGGAGGAGCTGTAAAAGATCTTGCAACTTTTGATTATAGTAATGCAAGGCAAGGTGATGTTGCTCTTAATACAACAAAAGTAGGTGCTAGAATGGCATTAAACGCTTTAGGTCCTCCAGGAATGATTATGAATGGATTGTGGTCACTAGCTGAGATGTTTGGTCAAAAATCAGGTGGATATAAAGGATATTAATATGGTAGACATAGATTATTTATTAGGAATTAAAACAGAAGCAGATAAAAATAAAGAGTTAAGTTCTCAAGAAAAAGACCCTATTGCTCAAAAAGGTGTAGCAGGTGATACTTTAATGAGAGTTGTAAGAGGAGAAAATTCTCACGTAACTAAAGATGAAGCTAAAATTATTGATAAACATGGCAAAGTTGGAGAAGATCTTGTTGTTTCAATGGCTGATGGCGGTACAATTAATCCTGTTACAGGAATGCCTATGTATAGTGATCTTTCATCTGGAATAGATGATATATTTTATGGCGGTAAAAAGAAAAAATTAGAAGGACAAGCTTATCAAATAGCTGATCAAGGACTTACAGATTTAGTTTTTAATACTGAAAATCAAACAGAAGGATTAAAAGAAACAGCAGAGTTTGAATCTGAAAACATTCAACTATCAAGTGCTCAAGAAACTGAAAAATTATCAGAAGCTGGAGCATCTCAAATTGCTAAATCTGGATTTCAGGGAGCTAACCCTTCATCAATGGCAGTTGAAGAAATGATGAATGATGTTGTTCAAGGTGGACAACAAAAATTAGAAGGAATTACACAAGAAAAATCAGGAGCTTTAGAAAATCTCATGGCAAATGTAAATAAAGAAAAAAATGCTATACTAGGCTCGTTTCAAGCGGCTACTGGTAGTGCTTATGATAAGGGAAGACAACCTTATGCAGATGTAACAAATTTTATAGATAGCTTCATGGCAGAAGATGAAGGTGTTTAAACTAGGAGAAAATTATGAGTAAGGCAACAAGTAACGCATTATCAGCATTAGCAATTTTAACAGAAGGAATTGCTAGTGTTCACAAAACTAATGCTATGGAAGTTTCGCAAAATTTAGATAGAGAAGAAAAGTCTAGGCAAAGAGAAGAAGATAGAAAACAACAAATAAAATTACAAGATAATTCTTTTGAAAATCAAAAAGAACTAGCTAGAATTAATTTCCAAAATGAACTTTCAGGAAAATTCCCTGGTATGAAATTTGATAGTAACGGTTTACCTGATTTATCTACTTATGATTTTACAAAATCTGTATCTTTTCAAACAAACGAGTCTGAATCTCTTGCAAAAACATTACAAGAAAGAAATATTTATGATGCCTCAGATAACTTTGATATTATGAATATTAAAAATTTAAACTATGACAGAGGTCAACTATTTTCAATGAATTTAACTGGAGGTAATTTAAATTCACAAATAGCTACTTTAATGGGTGGAGACCTTAATGATAAAATGTTAACTCAAAATGATATGGATGATTTTGAAAGATGGTATCAAGGAAATTTAGATGTTAATGGAAATTTAAGTTCTTTTGGTTTAGCAACGTTAAATGAAATGGGTATAATGCCTATGGAAGTGAAAACTATGGTTGATAATACAACTGGCTTAACTGTTCTTGACCCGAATCATTTAGATGAAAGTATGTCTTATATTAATGCTACTATGGAAGGTTTAAAATCTGGTGTATCAAAAAATATGACATATAAAACTAATGAGCAATATGAAGCATGGGCAAATAATAATAGACAAGAAAAGATTACATTTGCTACTACTATTGCTGGTAGTCCAGCAGCTAATAGATCGCTTAAAGTAAAGGGCGACCTTGCTATAAATGTTGCTGGTCAATTAGGTTTTATACAAGACAAAGATGACGCACAATGGTATATGAGTTGGGGTGGACAAACTAATGTTAAATATACAAAAGTTTTAGATAAGATTGATGATAGTGGCTTAACGCAAGCAGCTAAAAGTGATTTAAAAGAATTGCTAGGAACTTTAAAAGGAGTTCAAGCTAATGGTGCTGGAATTGAAGGTGCTATAACAATTATAAATGGTATGGGAGATAAAAGAGCTCTTGAAGCTTTAACTAATTTAGAGACATTTGGACCTAAAGGAGCTGCAAATACTCTTTTAGAACTATTAAGACATGATTCAAATATTAATAAAATAGTAGACTTATCAAGTTCTTATTTAGAAACTCCTATTGAATTTAATAAAGCAAATAAATTAAAAGACATTATGCAACAATTTGGTTTATATAAAGAGTTACAACAGATAAGAAGTTTTCAGTTACAAGGAAAAACAACAGATCCTAATAACGCTAATTATGACCAGTTTTTAGATAAAGCTGATCAATTATTTAATGTTAATTTAGACAAAGCTTTTGATATGTTAGATGAAGAAACTCAAAGAGAGCTATCTGAATGGTTAAACTTAGAAGAAAGTATGTTTGAGTTATCTAAAACTTCTTATAAAATGACAGGAGGCATCTAATGAGTTATGCAAATCGTATAAATGCAAAAATTATAAAACAAGAAGAAATAAAAGATTCTTTAAATAAAGTCGCACAACAACAAGATTCTATAAGAATAGCTAAAGAAAATTCAAATAACCCTGTTTTTACTAATATTTCTGCTATTGATGATATTTCTGTAAATTATATATCTTCTAAAGGAGACAATCAATGGTCTGTAGGTGGAGATGGTAAGTACAAAGATGTAGATGTAAAACAAATATATAACGCTTTAAACCAAATTCATGTAACTGGAGTTGATAAAAAGGGTGAGGTTACAACTACTCCTGGTGGAAAAGAAATATTTGAATTAGGAAACTTTATGTATTTAGATGATACTCCCTTAAGTGACGGTAATGTTGGAGGAAAGTATACTGGATGGAATCCAGAAGTTCAAACTGGATGGATGCCTAATTTTATTAAAAGTGATGTAAAACCTCCTGCTTTAAAAGAAGAAGATGTTAATAAAAATCCTAATTATATGGGATGGACTGCAGCTAATGCTTTTGGTATGGGATATATGAATGTAGCTGGTGAGAGTACTTTCTTTGATACTTACAATAATGAAATGGAAAGCGCTTATAATACATTGACTGGTGAAGATCAGTGGTATGGTATTTTTCCAGATTCTTGGGCGTTTGATGAGCAATCAATTGGACATCAATTAAGGTATAATTATGGCGAAGAAGCTTTTCAAAGAGCTCATTCTAAAGCATATAAAGCAGCTGAAACACAACAATTAGAATATATTCAAGGTATATTAAGAGATAATCCTAATAGTAATAAAGCAAGAAGTCTAATGAAAGCTTTAAATATATTAGATAAAAATGCAGCAGAATACGAGAATACAGACAATATTTTTGGATTTGATATAAATAATCCATCAGAAACTAAATAAGAGGTAAAATGGCTAGTTTAAACGATTTACTAGGGCAACCTTTGTCCTCACTGTCAAATAATACTTTATCATTAACAGATTTATTAGAAGAACAATTAAGCACAAGTAAAGTTATGCCTGAAGTTTCTGCTGTTCCCTCTAGAATAGAAACTCCTATTCAACCAGAATCTCAACAAGGTATGACAGGTAAGGTTTTAGATACAACAGCTAGAGCTTTATGGGAAACTACTGGATTACCTTTATACTCTGCTGCTGATATGGCTTTATTTGGATTGCCTGGTTTAGCTGTAAGAAAAGCAGGTTTAAGTGAACTTGAAGAAAATTTCTTAACACCTCAAACTGCAGCGGGTACAGTACTTTCAGGTATTGGTTCTACTGCTGGTTTTCTTGTTGGTGGACCAATGAAATTAGGTATAAAAGGTACTGGACTTCTTGCTAGGCCGCTTATTAGAAAAATGGGAAAAGAAACAGTAAAAGAATTTGTTCAAAAAGGTGTAAAAAGAACTGTAAAAAAAGCTCATGGAAATCAATTTCAAGGTAAAAAGGTTAGTTATTTAACTGATCAACTAAATAAAACAATATCTCATGCAAGTACTCAAGCAAGATGGGATCAAGCAGGTAAAGGTGTAGCTAAAAACTGGCATAGAACAGCTTCAAAAGCAATAGATGAAGTTGCAATTAGTGCTGCTAGAAATGGTAAAGTTACTGCTAGAGAAGCCAAATTAATTTCAGATACATTTAAAAAGAATATTGGCCAAAGACCTATGCAAGATTTTGTTGATGTTATGATGAGTAAATTTCCAAATAAATGGGGATATATAGCTGGTGGTATAATTCATGATGCTACTGTATTTGGTATGATTGATGCTGCTATGGAAGGTATACAAGCCATAAAAGATGATAGACCTTATGATTGGACAGCTCCTATATGGGGGGTTCTAGTAGGTACTGGATTTGGTATGTTAAACTTATTACCTGCAGCTGGTAAATCTTCTATTACTGCTCAAGATTTTAAATCTGGTGTAAGAGCTATATTTAAAAAGAACCATTTTAATAAAATGAAAAAATCTAATTTAATACAAAATGCTAAAATTATAGGTGATAGTAGACAAATTAATGGTCAAACTAGCACAATTAAATACATGACTAAAGGTGGAAAAGATTTAGACATTGATTTACTTAATCCAATAGGTTCTATTGGAGGTAATGAAGCAAGTGCAGTTAGAATTTTAAGAAACGCTTTAAATGCGCAAAGAAAAAAATACGGGAAAGACATGATTTCAGCTTCAGTAAAAGAAGATTTTGCTAGTACTTTAGCTAATTGGAAAAGAGTTTTACTTGGAACAGGTATTATGAATATGAGAATGGCTTTAGAAATGTCTCGTGGTGCTGAAATGGAGCCTGAAGATATTATGACATCTTTACTTATAGGAGCTTTTATAAATAGAAGAGGTACTCCTATTAAACCTGATATGGATTACAATAAAATGGTACGTATTAGACGTAATTTAGATATATTAGGAGAACCACAACCACATCTTTATGCTGACCCAACATTACAAAGAGGACAATTTGATTATGTTAATCCATTAACAGACCCTAACTTTAAAAAGCTTGTAAAGGATGCAGAAGATTTAGGTATAATGGGCAATACGCCAGAAGATGTAGAACTTAGTAATGCTGAAGTACAAAATTCGCCTTCTTTAGCTGCATCACAAAAAGATTTTCCATTATTTAATGCTTTCCATGAATGGATTCAGGGAGCTTCAGGAAAAAAATACATAAAACCTAAGTCTTTAATTACAGAAGGAGAAGCAGCTAAAATAGAAGAAAACTTAAGAAGTGTAGAATTTGATGGCACTGTTAAGAATATAAATACTGTAGAAGATTTTGATGAAGTTATGGGTGTAGCTACTGAAAAGATTATAGATAACACTCAAAGGATATTAAATAGTACTGTAGGTAAGATTATTAATAAAACCACTAAATGGGGAGCAGTTCCCGAAGAAGGTGAATTAGGAACTATACCTGATGTTTTATCTATTAATGAAAATTTAAAAATTAAAGTTAGAAAAGGAGAAGTAGATGGTTTAACAATGGAAAATGTAAATGATGCTCAAAGAAAAGCTCAAACTATGTTTCAATTGTTAGATGATCAAGGTCAAGCTACTAAATCTACAGACCCTATGAATAAAGATGCTGAAATTGTTTCAGAAATAGAATTAAGAGAACTAATAGATATTATTGATAAAGCAGAGTTTGATATGAACTCAACTTTTGGTGTTAAGAAAAAGGGTTTAAATTTTACATTTGATGATTTAGATGATATAGCTACACCTTTAATGCATAGATATGTAAATAAAAGTGCAGATACTTTTTCTAAAAAATTTAGTGACACAGAAAACATTAAATGGAATAGTGAAATGATACCTATGTTAGAACAATCTGGGGTTATAGCTAAAGACCCTAATAAATTAGGTGCATATTTATTAAGAGACTTTAACAACTTAACAATAATTAGGCCTGAAGGTACTCCATCTGGAGGAGAAGAAGCTCTTATAAAATCAGTTATAGGTATATTAGCAGCAAAAGGAAACAGGTCTTTAAAGGTAGATACTAAAACAACGGATGATATAGGTATAGATCAAATAGCTAAATTATCTGAATACTTAAAGTCAGAGGGTATAAGTACTGATAAAGATATGTTAGACTCATTTAGAGTTCAGATTACACAAAGAATTTATTCTGATGTCGCAAAAGATACTAAAATTAATGGTAGTGACATTAAAATATTAAATGATGCTGCTGGTCTTAATACACCAATGGCTCATTATTCAACACTAGCTGATGGTGGTACTGGTTTTACTATATCTAAAGCTGATTTAACAGGAATTTCGTATCAATCACAAAGAGATGTTTATAGTAATGCAAAAAAATGGAATACTTATGTTGATGAAATTATAGCAAGAGGTACAACAACTAAAGGTAAACAGTTTATAAGTCCAGATAGAACAATTAGCTTTAAAAATCCAGATGATATTCGTGTTTTAGCAGATGTAGTTAGAAGAGCAGGTACAAAAGCTCAAGATAATGCACATAAAACTTTAATAAGTTTAGTAAAAGCATTAGATCCAACATCTCCTATAAGAAATGGTATAGTTAAATTTTTTGAAGGTACTAATAATCCTGATAGATTGTTTAATTTTTTACAATCAAAAGGACTTATTACAACTAAACTTAAAAAAGGTGTAATAGACTATGAATTAGACTTTAAAAAGTTTGACAATGATCTTATGCAAACTGAAGTAAAACAATGGTTATCTAAATTTGGTGTCCATACTAATGACATACAAAAAATGATGGATGCTCATAAGTTAGAAGTTGACAATTGGGTTGAAAAGCCTAGAGATATGGGTGATAAAACTTTAAGTCAAGATATGTTTTTAAAAAAATACTTTCCAGATGCAAATCGTGTTGGAACAAGATTTAATGATTCTGTAGAAGTAAAAGAATTATTTGATAATGCTTTATCTAACAATAAACCTCATGAGCACTTAATAAAAGATATGGAAGTTTATGTTGGTGTTGGTAAAGGTAAAAATAAAGATGGATATATTAATGGCGCTGAGCTATTAAAAAATAAGAACGCTTATAAATCTTTATATAATCAAATTAGAGATGATGTTCAGTCTCTTCTTGTTTTAAGAAATGGAACTATTGAAGTTCCTCTTGTATCTGTATATGGTTCAAAAGCAAATGTAACTAATTCAAATATTCAAAGAACACCTTTTACTAATTTTTTACAAGATTCTAACATACCTTTTGTATTTGTAGATGGTAATATGTATTCACAATACTATGCTAATAATAAATTTAGAACACAAACTACTAATGTTTTTGAAGCAGACTCTCCTAACTCTGTAAACAATTTTACTGATGGTAGTCTAGTAAAACAGTTAAAAGAACATCATGAAAGAATAATGAAAGGTTATACTTTTGGTGAAAATCAAAAACATATAGGTATTGAATATATAAGAATGGGTAATGCTAAAGATGTCGTAGCTATACCTAGAACAGCTTATAATGAAGTAAAAGAATTGTTTCAAAAAGAAATTGTAGATGTTTATAAAAATGCTACAGACGATGCAAGAAGGAAAATAGATACTGTTAAAGACCTTTTAGATAAAAGTTCAGATTGGACTGATGTACATGAAGATGCTATGAGATCTTTAATTGTAAATAGAATGGTTAGAGGTAAAGGTACTGAAAATAAATTCTTAGATTTTCTTACTGGAACTTCAAAAGAATTAGCTGATTTAGGTAAAAGGTTTAGTTTGTATCATACACCTTCATTTAAAAGATTAGATAAAGATTTGGTTTCTAGTTTAGTAAAAATGACAGATAATTTAAATCCATCAAAAGATAAAAATCTTCTTAAAAGCTACCTTAAAAGAGACATAGGTATGATTGTATGGAATGATGAAGGAATGGCTGGTGTTTTTGATAGAAACAAAGATTTAATAGCTAAAAAGAAAACAAGCATTAAAAAAATGTTAGGAAATAGTAGAGAAGACGCGTCTAGTTTTGATAGTATAAGTTTTATATCTAAAGACTTTAAAAGAATGCTTGAATTGTATTATGGTGTATCATCAAAAGGTTCAAATATATTTAAACCAATAATATCTTCAGGTGGAGATGATTACTTGTTTTTAGGTAAAACTGTATTTGTTCATGATCCTGATATAGAAGTCCAAATTATGGGCAAACACAAAGGATTAGATATATTAACTACAAGAAGTGCAGATAAAATGAAATCTGCTATTTCTGATAGTGAATGGGCATCTCAAGGACAACCTGATAGAATAAGATATATTGATAAAACTGTAGATGAAATGCTTAATATTACTGAATCTGAAATTAGCACTTATATGAAAACTTTAAAGATGAAAAATATAGGTATTACTACTATACCAGACAAAGATATGTTAGGCAAACAATCTTATTCTCAAACAAATTTTATGAATAATGACGAAGTTGGTTCTTACTTTGATACTTTTTATGCTTCTAAATTAGATAAAGTTTTAGGTACATCTGCTACTGGAAAAGGGTTATTGCAAAAATTAACACAAGATTCTGCTTATAAAAAACTTGCATTATTAAAATTAAAAAGTGGTGAAATGAATAACAGTAGTTTAGATGAATTAGCTGGTAGTCCTGAATCATTAAAACATTTAGGACATCATTTACAAATAGCAGCTATGGGTGGCGATGTAAGAATGTTAGGTGAAGACGTATTAATAAATACTCTAAAATCTCAATTTTTAGACCCTATTATAAGCCCTCAATCCATTACTGATGTAGGAGAAATTTATGGTGGAAAAGCAGTTATAAAACAAAGTTTTAATTTTAGAGATTTACAACCTACTGCTAGAACTGGTGATAAAGGAAATACTAAAATAAATCCTGGTGATATAATGTTACCTTACGCTGCAAGAGAGGGAGCTGTTTCATTTAAAGATGCTGACTTAGTTATGAGAGCAATTGACAAAAACGGTAAAGTTACATCTTTAAAAGATGTTATGATAGGTTTATGGAAAGATCAAGTAAAAAAAGGTGCAAAAATTGACCCTGATAAAAATTGGGACGCATTAACTTTAAATGGAAATTTAGGTCAAATACATGATACATTAAAGAGACTTTCTAAAGATTATTCAGTAGGTGTAATTACTACTAGATACCCTAGAACAGCGCCTAATGATATGGCTATTTTAAAATTAAAAGACTTTTTACCAGAAGATCATGGTCAAACAGCTATTGTAAATGATTTCGATGTTATGAATATATTTGAAGGTGATTACGATGTAGATGAAGTTGATTATTTTTGGGGTCAAAATAACTCTACTTGGGGTCATATAGATAGAGTTAAACAACATTGGGTTAATACAAAAGATGTAAGTTTATATGAAGGCTCAATTCCTGATCTTGCTTTGTTAACTGGTAAAAATAATGATGGCTGGAAAGCTTTTGATGCTAATAATAGAGTGTTTAAAAAGGGTATAGGATTAGTTCAAAAAACACCTAGATTATTACAGCATATAGAAAATATAGGCATTAAAGATACAGATGAAAATTCTTACACTTCAGGTATGAGTAGATTAATAAAATATCAAAATAAAGATGGTGAAACTGTTGAAATAGCTTTAGATTACGATAACTCAAGTTTCTTTGAAAGAACAGCTTTAGAATCTCAGCTTGTTATAGATTACTGGAAAGGTGTAAATAAAAATATAGCTAAAGGTATGGTAGACTACAGAAATGACTATTTATTTCCTAGATACTCAGAATCTGTTGCTAAAGAAGATGTAGCTAGTTTTGCTGATAGAGAGAAAAATCATAAATTAAAAGGTCCTAATAATATAAAAATTAGACTATTTAGAAAATTTGTTGACGGAAAAGAAAGTGTAGATAATGATTTAAATTCTGTAGAAAAAGGTGTATTACAATCTCTTATGACTGAACATTCAAAATTTTTAGCATTAACTTCTGATGTTTATGATTCATCTGGAGGCAGAACACCTACTTATAACGACTTATATAGTATCTCTCAAGTATATTTTAAACATATGGATAATATAAATAATAAAGTATTTGCAAAGATTAAAAATAGATTCGGTATGAACCCTGTTGTAAAAGCAATGTTTAAACCTGAACTTATACATAGAGCAAGTACTATAAAAGATAGAGACAATTATATAAAATACAATAATGGTAAGGCTTTAGATAAGTTAAATAATGAAATTGCTTCTGAAGAAATGTCTAAAAAAATGTCTGGAAAACGTACATATATGTGGCATCAAGATTCACCTTTTCTTGAAGGTGTTATACAAAACGCTCAAGATGTTAATGGTGGAAAAAGAGGTACTTTAATGGAAAGATTTTATAATAGAGTCTATAAAAGTGATCCATTTGGAAATGAAAATACTGGTAAAGTTGACATACCTCTATCAAGTGATTTATACATTGAACTTCAATCAGCTGCTTCAGAATTATTAAGCAACCATTATAATTTTAATAGTACAGGTCAAATAAAAGATATACTACCTAAATTTACTAAAGTTTTTAATGAAGATGTAAAAATTATTAAATATTACAAAAGATTAATTGGTCAAATAAGTAGTAGTAAAGATTTAAAACAAGACCATAAAGCAAAAAGAATAGCTTCTTTAAAGGAAATAGTAAAAGAAAAAGAAACTACATTGAAAGAGTTGCTTCCTAAAAAATATCTTGAAACTGGAGAAGTTAAATACTTGGAAAGTTTAAAAACTGTTGATATTACTAGAGATCAAGAAATTGTAGAAGCAACAACCCAATGGTATACATTATTTCCTCTTGTAGAAAAATTTACACCAGATACAAACTTAGAGTTGTTTTATAAAGATATAAATGATGCTATAACTACAGGTGCTGAACTTTATAATGAAAGATCTGAAATGGGTTCTACTAATCCATATAAATGGAGAAGTATACATAATGCTAAACAACAAGCTAAAAGAATAGACCCTAAAGATGATTTTAAAGATATTGAAACTGAAATAGATGATATGTTGCAAGCTGGATTTGATAAACATGATATGCCATTTTTATTAAATTATGCTATGCCTACTACTACTGAAACTACAATAGGTATGTATAAGAATATTCCTTTACCTATTAGTGTTAAGCCTACAGGTAGACTAAAAAGAACTGTTAAATTTATGTTAAATAAAATTAATGAATCAAACAATAAAGTTGAAGTACAAGATATGAAAGAAGCTTTAGAACAATTAGTTCAAAGATATTCTTCTTATAGAAACTTTTTTGATGGTAATTTTGATATGATACCACTTGGTGATACTGATATGATGCAACATTTAAATAATGCTCCTGGTTTTTCTACTAAATTAAGAAGTGTTTGGGATAGATATGAGTCTATAAAAATAGATAAAGGTACATTTGCTCAAGACGTTTTTGGAATGGGCCCTGAGTATGAAAACAATTTAACGTTTTATAGAAGATTATTAGACGAAGGTATAGGAAACTCTAAAAGCATGGCTTATAGACAAGCTACTGATGTTATATCAAAAACAAATCAATTAGCTATGGAAAATAAATATATGGACCCTATTTCTTACATGCTTATGATGAAAGGTGTAAGACAAAAATTATCTGATTTAGGCTTAGACAAAGCTGAACAAATGGGTGTTGAAGGTGGAGAAAATAGTAACATAAATATTCACGCAAGAGAATCTAACTTAGCAGTTCTTGCTGGAAGAAGAGGTGGTATTTCAATAAAACCTATGGCTATGTTATCAGACTACAGAATGGGTCTTTTAAGAAGGTTTATTAAACAAGGTCAAGATATTAAGAAACACAACAAAAGTGATCAAGAATGGGATGATTATTTTAAACAGGAAGAAGTAGCAGGTAAATGTAAGCCTGGGAAAGTATAAGGAGACTTTATGGAAGCACCTGGTGGTGGTTGCGATATAGCTGGATTAACTAAAAACATGAGAGATGTAGGATCTAGATTCTCTAAAGATAAAGAGATTGTTAAGAGATTTGGATCAGGCGCTACTAATGTAGTTAAAACTGTTTTTGAAGAAGTGTTTGATGTGCCAATAGAGTCTTACAAAGCTGTTAAATTTACAAAAGGTAATCTTAAAACTTTTGAAAGAAGACTTACAGATATAAAAAGAGCATCTGAAAATGGTTCTATATCTAGTAAATTTGGTTCTTTATTTTATACACCTTCAGCTATTGCTAGAAAAAATCCACATCTAATGAACTTAATGGATAAGCTTCATAATACTAATCTACAATTTCAAGGACGTACAGGTAGACATAATCGTGCATATAGAAGAGTATTAAATCATTTTAAAAAAGAAATACTTGTTAATACATATCAAAAAGAAGGTTGGATTCGAGAAAAAAGTGCTGCTTGGAATTTAAAAAGAGCACAAAAACAAGCTACTGAGCATGAAACTCTTATAGAAAAACTTTCTGTTGATGCTTATAACAATGTTGCTGGTTCAAAAACTAGATTATATGCTGCATTGCAAGCAGAGGACGCATTTTATACCAAAGGCGAAGGAAAAGTGTTTAAAGATATGATAGACACAATTGAAAAAACTTTGCCTAAAATAGAGCAAGAAGCTTATAAAGCTTGGGAATCAAAAGCTTCTGGAAAAAATGGTTATAGAGCTCAATTAAAAAAGGGACAGCTTACTAGAGAAAAGTTTTTAATATTAAGACGTAAAGCATTAGAGCCTATTTTAGCTACACAAATTAAGTCTCAGCCAATGAGAAGAGCTGTAGAAGAATATATGGATCTTTCTAATGACATGTATAATGTTATGCAAAAAGGTATAAAAGCTTATGGTAAAACAGTAAAAGAAGGCTTAAAAGGTAAATATACTAATGATCAAATAGATAACATTGTTAAAAAAATAGTAGAAAAAGTATCTCCAGATAGACAAAAAGGTTATTATCCACATTATAGAAGAGTGTTAAGTATTGATTTTATGGATAATTTAATGCCTAGAATGCAAAGAGTTACAGATGCTTTAGCTGAAAGTTTAACAAAAGATACTGGAAATGTAGACAAAGCTATTGAAGAATTAAACGCTTATGTTACAGGTAAAGCGAAATCTAGACAAATAATTGATTTAGATAAAGGTGTTGATAGTAAAAATGAATATTCTAGAAACTTTTTTGTTAACATAAAAAGATATGTTGATGAAATAGATAGATTTAACATGGTTGCTCATGCTGATTTGTATACTAGAGAATCATTAAACGCTGCTAAAGAAATGTTTAAAAATGGTGAACCAATAGATGGTTTTGCTAGAGCTACAGTTGATATGATGAAAGATATGAATGCTAGAATGAAAGGCGGTTATGGTTTTGAAAATGAAAACATGGACGCTGCTATGAAAACATTGTTAGCATTAGAATTTACATCTAAATTAGGATTTAATTTAAGGTCGCCATTTAAAAATGCAACTCAAGGTTTATTAAATTTTGTTGAATTTGGCCCTATAACAATGGCTAAATCAAGAGAATTTTATAAAGATCATCAAGAAATAAAAACTCTTGTTAATACTCTAATGGATGAATCTGGATTCTTATTTGCTGATGATGCTGCTCCAGAGCTTATAGAAAGTAAAACTAGAGGTAAATCTTACGCTCAAAAAGTTAAAATAAACGATAATGAAGAGTTAGAATTTAAAAAGCCTGCGTTTTTCTCTACAATGCATGACAAAGTAGGTAAATTAGCTGGTTTTAGTGGTACAATGATGTCTAAAGTAGAAAACTTTAATCGTAAAACTACATTTAAAACTGCTTTTTACAAAATGTACAATGATTTAGATACATCAACAGCATATAATGATGCACTTGTAAAACAGGGTTTAAGTACTGAGCAAATAGCAGCAGAAAAAATTAAGAGAGCTAGAAATTTTGCTTTAAGAAAAACAACATTACTTCATTTTGATTATACTGATATAGCAAAAAGTTCTTGGCTTACTCATCCTACAGGTAGATTGTTAGGGCAATTTCAGCATTATGGTATAAAGTTTTTTGAATATAATATGAATCTTGTAAAAGAAGGTAAAGATGATATTCAATCAGGCATGTTATTAGGTGATAGAGCTAAAAAAGCATATTCTATGAGTTTTATATATTTATTAGCACCTATAATAGCTTCAGCTGCTACAGGTTTAGACTTTACAAATATAGTTCAACATGATTCAAAAGAAAAGATAGATAAATTATGGACTTTATTTACTGGAGATGACGAAGAAGTTAAAAATGCTTATTACGGTAAAGGTGTTTTAACTGGGCTTCCGTTTATAGGGGCTCCTGCAATTTCAGATGCTATAGCTTTAGGTAATATTCATGGCTTCTTAGATATGGATGATGAATCAAAAGAAAAGTTGCTTATTGGATGGGAAGATTACGCTATGAAAAGTGGTGATCAAAAAGCTTATGAAACTTTAAGAATTTTAAATACATCATTAGCAAGAATGGCTTATAAAACAATGCCAAAAGTGCTTGAAGGAGATATGTTTAATGCTTTAGGTTACGAGTTAGGCTTCTATAGAACTGATAAGTCTAAAGAATTACAAAAAGATACTTTTAAAGACTCTCTTGGAAGTGATGCATACTTACCTGATCAAGTTTTAAGTGCCTTAGATAAGCTTAAATCACATACTGAAGACGCTACTCAAACAAATCGTGAATTATCTAGGTCTTCAGCACAAACAAATTCAAGAAATTACTTAGTAAATAGTTAAATAGTTGCTTAAATTTTAGTTAGATACTTGTTTTATATCTACAAATTTGATTAATTTGCTAATGTTTTTACTAACATCATTTAATATTCCGAGTTGTGTTTTACTATATTCTTTGTCTGTTGGATTTCCGTTTTGTAAAGATTCTAATATTACAATTAAACTTTGTAAATATAGTATTGTTTCTTGATAAGGTTTCATTTATTAATCCTTTATATTTTTGTTTATAAGTTCTATAAAATGACCAAATTCTATTACTGCGTAAGTTTTTGATCTGTTACGTTTAAATACTAATACTGGTTGTCTTCTTCCTTTATTAGTTTCTGCTTGTTCTAAAGAACTCCATAAGTTTAATCTTTCTTGATTTTTACATTCAAAACTATATCTTATAAGTTTTTTAGCTGCAGGTGATAATACAATATCTTCTCCACTCATTCCCATAACCTGGGACTTTATATCATCACTCTCAAGTGTCCCCGTAAACACAAAGCGTAGACTGTCCCTGACTTTGTCCTGTAATTTCCTTCCTTTTGCTTTTGCTGAACTTGTTTTCATAATTTCCCTCTCTTATTTTTTTTAAAGCTCTTTCTTGTTGTACTTCATTACTTTCCCAAACACCTCTACCCAAGAAGTGATTTTCATCTTCTTCATCTGGATGTAGATCTTTATATGTTTCTATCATAGTATCAATCTGTTTCTTCAATTTCATTAGGTCTTCTATCATAATACTCCTTCATTGTATGTAAAGCACACTCTCTGCATATAAATGATTTATTATTTAGAGATACTAATATATACACAGGGGTGCACTTTACATTACATTTTTTACAGTTAATCACGAGCTATCCACCATGCTTGGTTTTTTTGTTTTTTAGCTCTTTTTTGATGCGTTGTTTCTTTTTTCTTTGGTTGCTTTTTAGATTTCTTTTCCACAGAACTTCTCTTTTATTTTATCTAACAAAGGATGAGGTTCTCCTTCATCTACTTTACCGTATTGACTCATAGCCCAACCTGATTCTTCTATCCATATACAGTTTTCACATCCTTTACATTCTCTCATATGTTTTTGTGCTTCTTCTGTTTGTGCGTACCAACTCATTTAGCCTCCTTATCTTGCTTTTGTTGCCATTTCTCATTATCTTCTTGGTCCTGTTCTTTTTTAAGTTCCTCATATTTCTTTTCCATCCAAGATTTAAACTTTTTATCATCTTTTTTGTACTTTATATAAGAACCAACAGTTTGATCTATTGCTTTTGTGTAGCTAATAACTTCTGAAAGTTCTTTAATAATATTACTCATAACATTTTTAACTTCCATTAGTGTTGGTTTTTTGTTTTTAGCCATTACACACCCATCCTTTTACGCATAGTTTCTACTATTCGATGTAATTGATCTAATCCTTGAGAAAGAGTATCTAATCTTTCAGCATTAAGTTCAACACGCTCATTTAGTATTTCTATTATTTCTTTTTTAGATTCAACTTTTGTGTCTGTTGTTTTTTTCTTAGCCATTATAGCCTCCTTAGTTTATTAGGGCACAACGCACTGTTTTAGCCGTATTAATATAATTGCTTATTACTATATCTCCTCGACTTACATTGTGCCCCAAATTGTTATACTAGCTTCCAAGTAAACTCATGTTTACCATATGGTCCTAGCTTTTTGTTCTCAGTTTTAGTTAATTTACCTTCAGAAGTCAAATCACTTAAAGCCCTTCTTACACTAGTTATAGGCCATATAGTATCAGGTCCTAGCATATTTAATAGCTCAGAAGGTGTTAATTCAAGCTCAGGTTCACCGTCAAATATTCTATATATAATATCTTCTTGTGTTGCTGTTCTTCTTCTACTTGTTTGCAGAGTTTCCCCTGTTTCATCATTAGTATTGTAATACATAGTTCTCCTATTCTGATTTCTCTATTCTAACGTTATTAACAGATAACCTTACTTGTAAGTGTTCTTTTTCTCTATTTTTATCACATTTAAGGTCTAATAATTCTACTAAACCTGTTTCTTTGTTCTTAAATGGATTAATTGAGATTACTTTATTAGCATTATAAGCTATTCTAAATGAGCCTCTAGATGAAGATATATCCATACCTTCTTTAAAAGCTGACTTACTTACTTCACTAACAGCAAAAACAATTACATTTTGTCTTACTGCAAGTTCCATAATAGCCTGAGATGCTTCTTCAACTTTCATATTGTTATCCTTTTGTTTGCTTTTAAATAAACCCAAATGGTCAACAATTACTATTTCTGGCTTAATGGGTAGACTAGTTATTCTTGTCTCCAATTCTTGCGCATATGGCGCTGAATAATCAACATTTAACCACTCAAAACGTTTATCCATACCATTTTTCATTTGTTTATAGTGTTCTATTAGTTGTTTTTCATCCCATCCCATTTCTATTTGTACAAATCTAGACCATATTTGTCTTGGTGACATCTCCATTTCAACAAAATATGTTGGTTTTTTGAAGTAATTAGCCCAGTTTTGTAGTAGCATAGTTTTCATACTAGCTGGTGGAGCTTGTATTATGACAGTTTCACCTGGATATACAGGAAAGTTCTGCCCATATGGCTCACCTAAGTTAATAGGTTTTAGATCTTGTGCATAGAAGTTAATAAGTTCATTTTCCATACTACTAGAATCCATCATGTTTTCAGCTTTAGCACCTCTATGTAATGTACATCTAGAGTTACAGTAAAACTTAATAACAGGATCATCAGCT
>TARA_R110002020_G_scaffold143823_6_pt1 | contig 18532 bp, 17 predicted proteins | sample TARA_R110002020 | Tara Oceans TARA_R110002020 (sample SAMEA4396489) | marine metagenome | biome: Westerlies Biome; feature: [MES] marine water layer (ENVO:01000295) within the mesopelagic zone...; material: water (ENVO:00002006), including particulate matter (ENVO:01000060) such... | reverse complement strand
AAGCCGATGATGACTTCGCGGGTGGCGGAGGCGACGATAGTGCGGGTCATGTTCGATCCTTGCAGTGAAGACATAAAGAGTTGTTTATATCGTTATAGATTTCCGGCGTGCGATGCAAGCCTCGGCGGCTAGCCGGCGGCCTCGGAGTCACCCACCGCGCCGGCCATTTCATGGGGCAATTGCCTGGGCTGCTCGAGGATTTCCTCCATGCGCGCCGCCACCAGCTCATCGGCCGGATTGGGTTCCTTGCGCCAGGGCCGGCGGCCCTTGAGCACGCCCGATTCGTGGACGATCTCGGCCACGAACTCTTCCTGGCGATAGGCCATGACGTGGATTCCGGCAACGCCCTCGATCTCCTTGACCTCGTTGATGATGTCGATGCAGATCTGCTTGCCTTCCTTCTTCTGATCCTCGGCGCCTTCGAGCCGCTTGATGATCTCGTCGGGAATGTGGACGCCCGGCACGTTGGAGCGCATCCACTTGGCGGTGCGCGCCGAGGCCAGCGGGCCGACGCCGCACAGGATGAAGCACTCCTTGTGCAGGCCCAGGTCGCGCACCTGGCTCATGTATTTCCGGAACATCGGCACGTCGTAGCAGTACTGGCTCTGGACGAACTGGGCGCCGGCGGCGATCTTCTTGGCGAGCCGCAGGGGCCGGAAATCATGGGGCGGGGCAAAGGGATTGATGGCAGCGCCCAGGAACACGGTGGGCGGGCTGGTGAGCTTGCGGCCCGACAGGAACTTCGAATTGTCGCGCATGATCCGGATGGTCTCGAGCAGCGACATGCAGTCGAGATCGAACACCGGCTTGGCGCCGGGCTGGTCGCCGGCCTGCACCCCGTCGCCGGTCAGGCACAGGATGTTCTGCACGCCCATGGCCGAGGCGCCAAGCACGTCGCCCTGGATGGCGATGCGGTTCTTGTCGCGGCAGGAAATCTGCATGATCGGCGCATAGCCCATGCGGGTCAGCAGCGCGCAGATGCCGACCGAGGACATGTGGGCGTTGGCGCCCGATGCGTCGACCGCGTTGATGCCGTCGACCCAGCCGTCGAAGATCGCTGCGCGCTCGTAGACATCGTGCGGATTGGCGCTGTCGGGCGGGTTGAGCTCGGCGGTGACGGCGAATTCGCCGCGGCGCAGGATGCGCTCCAGCCGTCCATGCGACGAGTGTCCGGGCAGCGGATCGAGCGGCGCGCTGGGATCGTGCGGATTGGCGTCGGCCTGGCTCATTGCGTGGCTCCGGGAGCAGCGGTTGCTTCTTCGCGCCTGGCGGCGGCGGTGGCGGTGACCCTGAGCCACGACGAGGTTTCGCGCAGCGACTGGTCGACCGGCTTCTGCACGTTGAGGATCATGTCGCGGCCGCTCATCTGCTGGGCGCCGGACCAGGCCTGGACCCAGACGCAGGGCATGTCGGGCTCGACCTCGCAATGGCCATTGGCTCGGACGCCGCCGCAGGGGCCGTTGCGCAACTGCTTGGGGCAGTTCATCGGGCAGGACATGCCGGTCGACGACAGCACGCACTGGCCGCACATGCGGCAGTCGAACAGGAAGCCCTTGACGTGCTTCTCCATGAACTTGACCGGCCCCTCGGCGCGCTGGTAGCCGATCGCCTTCCACATCGGATGGAGCTTCAGGAACACATCGGCGAAATGGGCGTAGAACCACTCGAGCAGGCGCGAGTGGCGCACCGACCACAGCCGGATGGCGAAACTGCGCGCGTTGCGGCCGGTGGCGGAAACGCCGGACGGCTTGTAGGCCGTCTTCGTCGCGGCCTTCTTGTTGAGGCTCGCCTGCGTTGCTTTGGTCGGTTCGTCAGCCATGGCTCTCCCTGCCTCCGCCCTTGACCAGGGCGATGAGGCGCTCCTTGTCATAGGCTGCTTCCAGCTCGGCCGCGGCCGTGTCGGCCTCGGCTTCAAGATCGTCGGAGACTTCCACCGGATCGGCCCGCCGCCACTCGGCGAGATAGTCGTCGGTCTCGGCCGCACCCGTGCGCATGGCGCACATGTCGATGGCCTCGGTGAACCGCAGCGACAGCTCCCGCTTGGCGGTTGCCCGTCCCTTCTTGATGATCACCTGGGCTGGAATGTCGCGCCAGTAGACGATGATGCGGTTGGCCATTTCGGTCTCCTTGAGAATTCACAATGCGCATGGGGATTTTTGGCCGCTTCGCTCACGACGACGCGCGGCGCGTCAAAAACGACCTGATGCATGACGGAGCTAATCGGGATGACCGGCGAGGTCAAATATGGTGCTGGAAAAGCCTACCAGATGCCCTTGCCGAACCCGGTGGCGAGATAGGTCCAGACCGGCGGATGAAAGCGCTGGACGGAGGGGAGCTCGCTCGGCACCGGGGTGAGTTCGCCCTTGAGCGCCTCTTCCACGGCGCGCGCCACCATCTCGCGGGAGCCCGCGGCCATGATCAGCGAGTCGGTCAAAAGCGACGCGCGCGGATCGGGGGGAAGAATGACCTGATGCAGCGTCGCGCCCGTGTCGACGCCCGTATCGACCAGGTGCACGGTGGCGCCGTAGTTTGCGACATCGCCGGTGGCGCGCGCCCACCAGCCGCCGGCCAGTCCGCGATATTTCGGGTTGATGCCGGAATGATAGTTGAGCACCGGGCAGGGAATGGCGGCAAGCGTCGCCCGGGACAGCATCCGGCATCCGGCGAGAAACACCACATCGGGCTTGCGCGCGGCAATCAGCTCAAGGCAGTCGGCGCCGTTGGCCGAGGAGACGGGCGTGAGCGGCACGCCGGGCCTGAGCTCCGTTTCCAGTTGGAAATCCTTGACGATGGCGTCCGTCCGGGCGCTGACGAAGCGCTTTCCGAACCGGGAGACGAGCATGGTGAAGAACTGGCCGACGGTCTGGATCCAGCCGACCTTGCGGGCCCGGCGCCGCAGGAACACGGCTTTCGACTCGGGCTGTTCCAGCGCCACCTCGACGCCCGCAAACCGCGACGCCAGGGCATTGGCGATGACCCAGGCATAGGCGCCGCCAGCGGTGATGATGAGGATGGTCGGTTGTCTGCTCATGCGCTTTCCGTCGAATTCAAAGCGCAAGCCTATCACGGCCCGGGTTAAGAACCGGCTACGGCCCGCCCGATCAGAACAGGCGCACCAGCACCGCGCCCGTGAAGGCCACCACGAGGGCGGCCACCGTGATCGAGACGATGCCTGTGACCACGCCGAGCGCCAGGCAATTGCCGTCGCGCTCGGTGTGGGCGACGCCCAGCACGGCCACTGCAAAGGCCGGCAACCAGTTGCCGAAGGGAATGGGCAGCACGCAGACGACGGCCAGCAGCAGCGCGAAAATCCCGAACAGCCGTTCGCGCACCGGCCCGTCGAGCGGCCAGTTGCGCGGGCGTACCCAGGTCTCGGCGCTGCGCAGCCAGGGCGAGACGCGCGTGACCATGCGCTGGAAGGTGGACCGGTCGACGGTGTAATTGGCAAGCGCCCTTGGCAACCAGACCTTGTTGTAGCCGATCACCATCTGCCATGCGACGAACACCATCGGCAGGCCCAGCACCATGGTGGCGCCCGGCGGCAGCGGAATGAGATTGGGCAGCGAAAAGACCAGGAGGAAGGCGCCGAACGAACGGTCGTTGAGCGCATTGGCGATCTCGCCCATCGAAACGCGCTCGCCGGCGTCGCGCGCCAGCCGCTCGAGAAGCTCCGAAAGCTTTTCGGGATGCTTCTTCTCGGTTTCATCGATGGTGGAGACGGGCGATACGGCGGACTGCAGGCTCACTGGAAATACCCTGGATTTCGACAGATCCTGATGTAAGCACGGATTGCTTAAAAATTGTGGCAACGCGGACAGAATTGTCGCCGCGGATCAGCCTTCGGAAGAAATTGCCGCCGGAAAGGTCAGAGGTCCGCCAGCGCGCCGCTGAGGTCGCCATAGCCGGTCAGCCGGCGTTCGAAGCGCAGGCCCAGACGTTCGGCCGCGGCGCGGGCCTTGGCCTCAAGTCCTGGATCGTCGGTCTGGGCCAGATACAGCGCCCGCTCGTAATGGCCGAAATAGGTGTCGCGCAATTCCGGGTAGCGGTCGAGGCCGAGCGGCTTGATCAGGAAGGCGTCGAAATGCCGGGCGAGGAAATCGGTGATGAAGAAGGTCGTCATCATCTCGTCGCCGGCCGCCTCGAACGCGGCATTGCCCATGTAGAAGGAGAAACAGTGCGGGCCGGCGATCCGCTCGACGCCGTGGGCGGCGCAGACCTTGTCGAGGTCGCCGCCGGTGCCGCAATCGGCGTAGCCGATGAAGATGTGCTCGAAGCCCTCCGCCCGGGCCTTGCGGATCGCTTCGTCGACCGCGGGGGCGATGCGGTCGGGGTGATGATGATAATTGGCGTCGATGCATTTGAGGTCGATATGCTCGTGGCCGAGCTGCGCATTCACCGCCAGCACCTCGCGCGCGATCATGCCGCAGGCAATCACCCGCACCCTCTCACGCACCCGGTCTGTCTGAATGTGCGGCTTGACCATCAAATCGCCTTGTATGCGGTGAACGATCACGGGGCGTCAATTTTAACGCAAAGGACGAAGCCCATGAACATTCCCAAAATCGCCACTGTCATGCTGGTCGCACTGATGCTTGCATCCTGCGCAAATACCGTTCGCGGTGTTGGCCGAGATGTCAACCAGACAGTGGATGCCGTCGAAGATTCGATCGAATGACGCTTTGCCGCTCAAATGCGGCGATTTGAGTGACAGCATGACTGACTGCGGACATGTTCCGCGATGAAGTCCGGGCATTCGTTGAATGCTGGCCAGGGCGAGAGGCCACGCACAGGCGCCGGATACGGCGCCTGTGCGCAGGATTTCCGGTCAGCTCCCGGCAGCGAGCCGGTTGTGGCGGCGCTTGATCAGTTCCTTGGCGGTCTCGACCGCCACGGCCGCGTCGCGGCAATAGGCGTCGGCGCCCACGGCCTTGCCGAATTCCTCGTTGAGCGGCGCACCGCCGACCAGCACGATGAAATCGTCGCGGATGCCCTTTTCCTTCATCGTGTCGATGACGACCTTCATATAGGGCATGGTGGTGGTCAGAAGCGCCGACATGCCGAGAATGTCGGGTTGCTCGCGCTCGATCGCCTCGATGTACTTCTCCACCGGATTGTTGATGCCGAGATCGATGACGTCGAAGCCCGCGCCTTCCATCATCATGCCGACAAGGTTCTTGCCGATGTCGTGAATGTCGCCCTTGACGGTGCCGATCACCATCTTGCCGAGCTTGGGCGCGCCGGTCTCGATCAGCAGCGGGCGCAGGATGAACATGCCGGCCTTCATCGCGTTGGCGCTCATCAGCACTTCGGGAACGAAGAGAATGCCGTCGCGGAAATCCTCGCCGACGATGCGCATGCCCTCGACCAGGGCCTCGGTGAGCAGGTCGTAGGGCGTCCAGCCGCGGCTGAGAAGGATATTGGTGCCTTCCTCGATCTCTTCCTTCAGCCCATCATACAGATCGTCATGCATCTGCTGGACAAGTTCATCGTCGGAGAGTTCGGAAAGAATGATTTCATCGTCGGCCATGGGCTTCCCTTGTTGTCCTGCCGGGTCGGCCCGGCAAACCATTCGCAGCATTCATAGAGTTACAGGCGTTCGATTGCAAAACGTTCTTTGAAAACGACGCCGCACGCCAAATCTGCGACGGTAAGCCGCTGCCGGAGAGAACCGCCAGGCCTGCCGGTTGCCCGTGTCGGCTATGGCCAAGCGACCTTTTCGCCGTTAATCGGCAGGGCCAGCAAGTGCGGCCACATCCGGTGGATCGAGGCGTAGAACACCTTGTTGACACGCCGTTCCGCCAGAGGCGCGCTCACGAATGCCTCCAGGAGCGCACGGCAGCTGAACATGATATGGGTGTCGAAGGCAATGTCGCTTTCAAGGCACAGTTCCGACAGCCACGTGCCCATGCGGTGCTCCCAATGAAACAGATCGAGCAGATCGATCTGCTGGACGGACCAGTAGCGGCTGCGCTCGGTCCAGTCTGCGAAGGCCGCCAGATCGACCTTGCGGTCAGCGGCGTCACCACCCCAGGCGCTGACAAGGGAATTGGTGGTCTTGGGCACAAAGCACTTGGCGGGATCGCGAAAGAAGCTGCGCCCGATCTCTCCGGCGCTGGATCGCACATGCAGGGCATGTTGCGGATAGTTCAGCGTGTAGGCGTAGGACCCGCGCCGGAAATGATTGCGGGGCGAGATCTCGGTCATGACCGCTTCAAATTCCTCGCGTGTTTCCCTGGGGAGCCGCAGGCCGGTTTCAAGCGGGCGGTGAGACAGGCCCAAGAGTGGCGCCGCGGACAGGGCAAACTCCATGTCGATGCGGTGATGATCGCCATTTGAAAAGGTAAAGCACTCAAGACTGTCGACATGGCGCCGGCTGGCGGCGAGCGAGAGCCGGCTGTCGAGACCGGCGGTGAGCGAAAACAGCACCGGGCGTCGCCTATTTGTCAGCCCGTCCATCGTCGCGGTCATGATGTCGGCGACCCGTTGCGCTGCTTCTTCCACGGACATTTCGGCAATGTCCCCGCGCGGCCAGAAGCGTGACGGCTGGCGGGTTGCGGGATCCAGTGTCTGGTTGGGAGTGAGCACATGAACGCGTCGCCAGATCGTATAGTCGCCCGGCAGGCCGTACATGGCGCGTCGGCTCAGGCGCGCGGCAATCTCCGGATTGGGTGCCGCGTCCGCGATCCTTGCCACGAGGGCCGCGTGAGATCCGGCCACAAACGGCGCGTCCAGCGAATAATAGAGAGGCTTCGAGCCGATCGCGTCCGGCGCGATGGCGCAGCCGTCAGGGCCTCCAAACAGGCACACGAACCTTCCCGACCAATGGTCGGTTTCCGCGAGCAGCGCCGCCGGCTCGTATCCGGCGCAGGCGGCGAGCACGTCATCTTCCGGATCCAAAGGTCTGCGAACATCAACGAAATGGCCCAGGATAGCCACCCAGCGATCGCCGGCTTGCGCCATCCGCAAGGGCGTGCGCGGATCGCGCCAGAGATTCAGGTCCCCGACGCGGGATTCGATCCATCCCGCGACGGGCTGAGGGACCCGCGTTTCTGTGAGCAAAAAGCCGCGCGCGAAAGCCATCGCCGCGATCCCGCCTGACTGCATTTGTGCCCCCCGGCCGCCAAACGGCTGCATTCTCGCCGTTGCCACATAGTGTGGCCCGGTGCCGGTCCTGTCAATTCGGGGAGGTCGTCCCGGCGCCTTTCGGCCCGGCTGCCGTTGTCCCTTGCGCGTCAGCGCTTGGCGTTAAGAGGAACGTGCGACTGTCCCATTTCAGTAGCATATCCGGAACCGGCGCAATGGTTGCGTCGCCCATAACATATGCAGGTTCGATATGGATATTCTCGATCAGTCGCCGCAGGGCGACGCCGCCTCCGGGCGGCGCGGCAAGGGCGCTGCCGGGCGTCGCGCGGCCAGGTCCGGCGGCGGGCCCGGCCTGTCGATGCCGTTTATCATGCGCAGGCTCGGCGTCTACGAGGTGCTGGACGAAGAAGGCCTGAGCCTGATCGAGGCCAATGCCGACACCGTGCTCCAGGAAATCGGCATCGAGTTCCGCGACGACGCGGAAGCCATCGCGCTGTGGCGCGAAGCCGGCGCCGACATCTCGGGAGAGCGGGTCCGGTTTCCCAAGGGACTGTGCCGCGAACTGCTGAAGACGGCGCCCGAGATCTTCACCCAGTATGCGCGCAACCCGGCGCGCTCGGTGCAGATCGGCGGCAAGGCCACCGTGTTCGCCCCGGTCTACGGCCCGCCCTTCGTGCGAGATCTGGATGGCGAGCGGCGCTACGCGACGATCGAGGACTTCCGCAATTTCGTCAAACTGGCCTACATGGCGCCGGCGATGCACCATTCCGGCGGCACCGTGTGCGAACCTGTGGACGTGCCCGTCAACAAGCGGCACTTCGACATGGTCTACAGCCACATGAAGTATTCGGACAAGCCGTTCATGGGCTCGGTGACCGCGCCCGAACGGGCCGAAGACACGATCGAGATGTGCAAGATCCTGTTCGGCGCCGAGTTCGTCGACAAGAATTGCGTCACGCTGAACCTGATCAACGCCAACTCGCCGATGGTGTTCGACGAGACCATGCTCGGCGCGCTCAAGGTCTATGCCCGCAACAACCAGGCCTGCGTGGTCTCGCCGTTCATCCTCGCCGGCGCCATGAGCCCGGTCACGGTGGCGGGCACGCTCACGCAGATTCTCGCCGAAGTGCTGGCGGGTGCTGCCTTCACCCAGCTGATCCGGCCGGGCGCGCCGGTTCTGTTCGGCACGTTTGCCGCCTCGATCTCGATGCAATCGGGCGCGCCGACCTTCGGCACGCCCGAGCCCTCGCTCGTCTCCTATGGCGCGGCGCAGCTGGCGCGGCGGCTGAAGCTGCCGTTCCGCACCGGCGGCTCGCTCTGCGGCTCCAAGGTTCCCGATGCGCAGGCGGCGCATGAGAGCGCGTCGACGCTCAACATGACGCTGCTGGCGGGCACCAATTTCGCGCTGCATTCGGCCGGATGGCTCGAAGGCGGACTGGTCAGCTCGTACGAGAAGTTCATGATTGACGTCGACCAACTCGGCATGCAGCAACGCTTTGCCGAGGGCATCGACCTGTCGGAAACCGGCCAGGCGCTCGACGCCATCGCCGAGGTTGGGCCGGGCAGCCATTATCTCGGCTGCGCCCATACCCAGGCCAATTTCCAGTCCGCCTTCTACCGCTCGTCGCTGGCCGACAACAACTCCTACGAACAGTGGCTGGCCGAGGGCGAAAAGCGCATCGAGGAGCGCGCCCGGGCGCTGTGCCGGACGTGGCTCGATTCCTATGTGGGCCCGGAGCTCGACCCGGCGATCGACGAGGCGCTGCTCGCCTATATCGCCAAGCGCAAGGCGGAGATGCCCGACGCCTTCACGTGAACACAGCCCGATAAAGCCAGGGAGACAGGCGGTCAGGAGAAAGTCGCAGGCCTCATCCACAAGGAGGTCTGGAGATCCGCGTTCCGCGACGGCGGGACGGGAGGGTGACGCCCGTGCCCGCGTCCGGCGATCTGCGCGCGCTTGAGGCGGCGCTCGCCGGCCACGGGCTTTGCCTGCGCGGATGGGTGTTTCCTGATGCGGATGCGGCGCCGAAGCTTGCAGCAGGCGGGGCCGCATCAGCCATCGCGCTGGTCGGCCATGGCGGTGGCGGCTTCTGGCCGACCTTCGAGGCATGGCGCGATGAGCATCCCGGCATTGCAGATCCGCTCGACAGCTGGTCGAAGGCGCTGATCGCGCCGCTTGCCGCAGACGCTGGCGGCGAGGCGGTGTTTCCCTCCGACAGGCCCTGGCACCCGTTCCAGCAATGGGCGATGGCGGCCGAAGGCCTGAAGCCTTCGCCGCTCGGCATGCTCATTCATCCCGATTACGGCCTGTGGCACGGCTATCGCGGCGCGGTGCTGTTCTCGCGGCAAGCGATAGCGCGGCTGGGGCTGACGCCGCAGGCCGTCGCCGACAGGCGGCCCGCACCCGCCACGCATCCTTGCGAGGCCTGCGCAGACAAGCCCTGCCTTTCGCCCTGTCCCGTCGGCGCTTTCGCCGCCACCGGCTTCGACGTCGCCGCCTGCCGCGCCCATCTCAGGACGGATCCTGGCCGGCAGGGCTGCATGATTTCGGGATGCATGGCCCGTGATGCCTGCCCCGTCGGGCGGACGTATCGCTACAGCGATGCACAGGTCCAGTTCCACATGACGGCTTATTTATAAATCTGTGTCACAACACCCAAGGATTGCCGGATTGGTAGCGTCAAAGCTTCAATAATGGAGATGCGTGCCTGCATGGAACCGAAGACCCGGATCGAAGAGCCGGCGGATGACACCCTGGCCGAGCGCGCGTCTGTTGGCGACCGCGAAGCCTTTGCCATGCTTGTCGAACGCCACTATGCCTTCATCCATCGCGTGGCCTGGAAATGGTGCCGCGACAGGTCCGCGGCCGAGGACATTGCGCAGAATGTCTGTCTCCGGCTCGGATTTGCGATCCGCAACTGGCGCAACGAGAGCGCGTTCAGGACCTGGCTCTATCGGATCACCATCAATGCAGCCCATGACCATGCCAGGTTCATTGCCCGGGAGATGCGCAAGGCGCAGGCGCTTGCGGTCCACGCCTCGGCTCTCGGGGAAGAGGCAGCGGCCTACAAGCCAAGCCACAGCGATTATGTGTGGGATGCGGTGCGCACGCTGCCGGACAAACAGCGCGATGCCGTGCTGCTGGTTTACGGCGAGGAATTGAGCCACGCCGATGCCGCCACCGTGATGGGCTGCGCCGAATCGACGGTTTCCTACCATCTGCACACCGCACGGAAGCGGCTGGAAACGCTTCTGCGCGGGTCTGGAGACGAGCAATGATCGACAAGGATCTCAAGAGACTGGCGCGCAACGCGCCGCCCCCGCTTGAGGATGCGAAACGCCAGGCGCTCGACGCCGCCCTTCAGGCTTTCGACAAGGCCGGGCCGGAAAAAAAGCGAGCTGCCCAGGGAGCTGCCCAAGGATCGGCCGCCGGAGGACGTCTTCGCCGTATCGTAACCTCGATACGGAGTGGACTGATGAACCAGCGCTATATGGCGGGCACCGCACTTGCCACCCTGATGATCCTGCCCGCGGCAGCCTACATGACCTGGCAGATTGCCCGGGACCAGCACGGTTTTGAGCCGGAACTGCTGGCGCCCCTGGAAACGGGCAGGTCAGCCGGTCCGGACCTGGCGATGGAGAAACCCTTGCCGCCTGCTGCGAAACAGCAGGATATGGAGCTGGCGGAGGCCGCGCCGGCGCCAATGGCGGCCGCGCCGCAGCCGGCGCAGCGGGCGCTCAATCCGATGGGCGCAGTGCAACAGGGCATGCAGCGCAACGGCATCGCGCTCCAGCCCGGACGCGAACAGGGGCTCGTCAATACCCGGCGGCTTCAGGACGGCAGGGTTCGGTCTGCCGATGACCCGTTGCCTCAGATCGAGGCCGGTCGCGACAGGGTTGAGGCGGTCGCGAGCCACGGCGTCAAGTCCGTGGCCGAACACCCGGTCTCGACCTTCTCGGCGGATGTCGACACCGCGTCCTATGCCTTGGTGCGCCGGGCGCTGAAGCAGGGCGTGATGCCTGAGCCGGAGACGGTGCGGGTGGAGGAGATGGTCAATTACTTCCCCTATGCCTATCCCGGACCGGAAACTGCCGCCACGCCCTTCCGCGCCACGGTGACGGTGACGCCCACGCCGTGGAACGCGCACACGAAGCTCCTGCATATCGGGGTGAAGGGCTACGACATCGCGCCGGCTGAGCGGCCGCGCGCCAATCTGGTGTTTCTCGTCGATGTGTCGGGGTCGATGCAGGAGGCTGACAAGCTGCCGCTGCTCAGATCGGCCTTCCGGCTGTTGATCAACACGCTCAACCCGGACGACACGGTGTCGATCGTCACCTATGCGGGTGAGGCGGGGACGGTGCTCGAGCCGACGCCGGTCGCGGACAGGCGCAGGATTCTCGACGCCATAGACGGGCTCCGCCCCGGCGGCTCGACGGCGGGGGCGGCGGGCATCGACGAAGCCTACCGGCTCGCCGAAAGAGGCTTCGTCAAGGGCGGGGTCAACCGGGTGATGCTCGCCACCGACGGCGACTTCAATGTCGGCGCCAGCGACGATGACGCCTTGAAGGCGATGATCGAGGACAAGCGCGAGAGCGGCGTGTTCCTGTCGATCTTCGGCTTCGGGCAGGGCAATTACAACGACCAGCTGATGCAGGCGCTCGCCCAGAACGGCAATGGCGTTGCAGCCTATATCGACACGCTCGCGGAGGCCGAGAAGACGATGGTGCAGGAAGCGTCGGCGTCGCTGTTTCCGATCGCGTCGGATGTGAAGTTCCAGCTCGAGTTCAATCCCGCCACGGTGGCCGAGTACCGGCAGATCGGCTTCGAGACCCGGGCCTTGAACCGCGAGGATTTCAACAATGACCGCGTCGACGCGGGCGAGATCGGCTCGGGCCATACGCTCACCGTGATCTACGAGATTACCCCCGTTGGCAGCCCGGCGGTGCTCACCGGCAACCTGCGCTATGGCGAGCAGACACCCGCCGCGGAGACGCCCGCCGGAACTGTGTATGGCGACGAGCTGGCGTTCCTGAAGATCCGGGCCAAGACGCCGGGCGCGGCGGAGAGCCAACTCACCGAAATCCCGGTGACGCGGGAAGCGGAGGCGGACAGCCTCGCGTCCGCCGCCGAGGATGTGCGCTTCTCCATCGCGGTGGCCGCCTTCGGCCAGAAGCTGCGCCAGGTCGACCAGCTTGCCGGCTACGGCTATGACGCCATCGAACGCATCGCGTCCGACGCCCGCGGCGACGATCCCTTCGGCTACCGCGCCGAATTCCTGCAGTTGCTGCGCCTGGCCCAGGGGCTGGACCGCTAAGAGCGCGCGGATGGCGGGACGCAACGGATGGGATGCTCGCCGAGCCTTCCATCCGTGTCCGCTGGCCGGAGTGACCTGATGGCCTATGGCGAACGTTCCAACGTAAGGGGTGTCGCCGCATCCGGACATTCCGCGTTCTCAGAAAAAGCTTTATGAAATCAGCTGTTTGTGAATTCCGTTGCAAAATCTCCGAGCGATGCCTCTTGCAAAAGATATATCTTTACGTAGATACTGCGTTATAAAGTGCTATCGACATTCAGAAAGGATACCCAATGTTTGGAATGCACAGACACAGATGCCACGGCGACCATCATCATTTCGCAGGTCCTGAAGGTGGCGGAGGACGCGGACACGGCGGCGGCCATGGATCAGGAAGGGGCGGCCCCTTCGGGCGCCATCGCGGCGGGCCGTTCGGCGGCGGCGGCAAGCGCATGTTCGACGCCGGCGCGCTGCGGCTCGTGGTTCTCGGCCTGATCGCCGAGCAGCCGCGGCACGGCTACGACATCATCAAGGCGCTGGAGGCCCGTTTCCAGGGCGCCTACAGCCCGAGCCCCGGCGCGATCTACCCGATGCTGCAGATGATGGAGGAGGCCGATCTCGTCTCGTCCCAGATGCAGGGCGCCAAGAAGCTGTTCGCCATCACCGAGGAGGGCAGGGCCTATCTCGAGGACAACCGCGTCGACCTCGACCGCATCAACGCGCAGATCGATGAAGCGTCCGAGGAAATCCAGGGCGTGTCGCTGGGCGCGGAGTTCCGGCTGCTGCGCCGGTCGCTGTTCCGCCAGGTCCGCAGCGGCGGCTTTTCCGCCGCCCAGGCGCAGCAGGCGCTCGAGATCCTCAAGAAGGCGCGACAGGACATCGAGGACCTGCAGGCCGGACCGGAGCAGGACTGAACAAGCTGACGGGCGAAAGCCTGGAGCAAACAGACAGGGCCGGCGAGCATGCCGGCCTGTGTGGTTTCCTGCAGCGGTGTCATCACGGTCCGCCGCCTGAGGCGCGGGAGACAGCACCTTCGGCTGTCAGGAAGGCACGTCTCGCGGCGACACTGCATACAACCGGCAGTCGCAGGCAGGTTCAGTCCCTGATGACAGTGGCCGATTTCAGAGAAAGTCCTTCGCCCTGGCCGCCCGCACCCGGTGTTTCGTCGGAGGAAAGCGCCACGGGAAAGGAGTTTGCACCGCTCTTGATGTCGTTTTTCAGGCTTGCAGGAATGGCAAGCGTAACCTGGTTCACATTGTCCGAGCCGGCGGGTCCGAAGGGGATCAAGGGGCCGATTTTCCGCCAATCGGCGGTTTTGTCGGCGCCGGAGACATCGATGAAGACCGAGAGCGGTCGCTGCGCCGGGCCAGCTTCTTCATCTATGACGTACTCGACGCGCACCGCGACGGCATCGGTGCCGGCCCCCTCCTGCTGCGCCAGCACGACATGCGAGTCCTTGGCTTCCGCGGCGGAGACGTCGGAACATCCCCATGCCACGGAAGAACTGACGCTCAACACAAGGGCGGCCATTATCAGTACTTTGTCCAATCCAGTATCCATGAGGATATACTTCGCAGCCAATCGTGGCGAATTTCAGTCATCGTGCTCCACCCTGCAGCGCGTCTCATACAACCGGATGAGACGCGCTGTAGTTCTTTGTTCTTGCATGTCGTTGCCGCAAAACCGCTGCGCACTTTTGCACGACATGCATTAGCTGCCGAGCAGTTCTACGCCACCGACGATAATCACCGGCTCTTCGGCGCTGAGCTCGGCACTGGCAAAGGGGATCAGCTGCACCTGCAGGCGATCGAGGGACGCGCCCTGCTCGAGCTTGTTGCGGATGGCCGTCGTGAGATCGACGGTGAAGGTTCTCGAGGCGCAGATCTCCGGGGTGCAGCCAAACAGGCTGATGGCGCCGGCGTAGTGGGAATCCGTTGTCGGCGTCAGTTCCGACAGATAGGGGCAGTTGACGAAGACCTTGATCAGCGCCCCTTCCGAATTGGGTTGCGGCCGCACATTGGTAAACCGCGCGTAGACTTTGCCGGAATCGAGCGCAAGCGCCAGTTGGCCGCCGGGCAGGGACCGGCGCGACAGCCGCTGTTGCGTCACCACATCGCTGGCCTTGCTCCCCTCCAGCGCTATCTGCGTCACGCGTCGGGGATAGGCAGGCAGATCTTCCTCAGACGAGAAAAGCTCGAAGACCGAAGCGACGGCCGGCTGATCCACGGCAATGCCGCGGGTTCGGGCGAAATTGATCAGGTCGTCCTGGGCGTCGAAGATCTGCTTGTTGAGCAGGACCTCGTCGCCTGTCAGCGTCTCGGATTCGAGGAAATCATAGGAATACCCGTAATTGGCCAGGTCGAACGTGTCAGCCAGCGCGGCATCCGCGCCGCCGCCGGACGCATCGAAGAAGACGCCGGAGTAGACTTTTGAAATGTCGTCGAACGCCGCTTTCTGGTCGGCGACCGGTATGGTCGAATTGGCCCAGATGCGATCCACATTGGCGTGGTGCAGCCAGAAGATCGGATCGAGCGGAGATAGGCCGCTGGAAAAATGTCCCGTATCGGTTCCCAGTCCCCATCTCGGGTTGCCGCCGACGACCACATGGGCGGTGCCGTGGGGGCCTTCGGTGAGTTCCGCCAGCAAGTCGAAGGTGCTCGCGTTCTCCATGTCGTCCATGGCGGATTGCGAAAAGCTGCCGGCGGCGGGACCATCGATCAGTCCGAAATCCTCCCTCGCGAAGCGGTAGGGGACCGTGCTTATGGCGCCCCAGCCGATGCCGTTGAAGTCTCCCGGATCGCTCCAGGACAGAACATTCAACGGGCCGTCGGCAAAGAACGGCGAAGGCAGGCGGCCATTGTTGTCGCGCCAGTCCCAATAGGGCAGCGCGAAATTCTCGTCGCCGATCAGTTCCCCGCAGATTTTCTCGAAGTAATGCAGATAAGGCCGGTGCCAGGGAAAAAATTCATTGGTGCCGTGCATGCAGAAATTCGCGTGAATGCGGGCCTGCGCGAGCCAGCTTCGCGGATTGTCTTCTGCCAGGGTATGCATTGCTTCGATCGCCTGCCCGTAGGCAGTAAAGAATGGATCGTTTGCGGCAAGGGTGCTGAGCTTTCTGCGAATTCTCCTGCCGTTTATGACCGGAGTGCCTGATCCCGCCTGTGCTCTCAGTATAGCGGGAGCGGCCAACAGCACCGCACCGGCGCTGACGGTCGAGATGAACTGACGCCGCGTAACCATGGCTTCCTCCACTCTCGTTTGAGCGAAAGACTACATGAATTTGCGCATTTATTAAAGCATAAAGTGTGGATGCGCTCGATCTATATCAGAAGTTTCATGTCAAGGCATGCTTGCCGCCGCTCGCGCGGCGGCCGGGATCCCGCGTTTGCCTCATTTCCCTGGTCGATATCGATGTCGGCCGGCGCGCTTCACCCCCGGCGGCCGCGGCGTTCGCGGGTGGGGGCGGGGTTGTCGGTGGCGACGGTGTTGCGCATCGGGCCGATGCGCTCGACGATGCTCTCCACCGTCGGGCGCTGCGCCTTGATGTGGCTGTCGACGGCCTGGCGCATGGCGGCGAGGTGGTCGCAGGAGGTGCCGCAGCAGCCGCCGATGATGCGCGCGCCGGCATCGATGGCGAGGCGGGCGTAGTCTGCCATCAGCGGCGGGGTGCCGGAATAATGGATCTCGGTGCCGCGGAATTCGGGAATGCCGCAATTGCCCTTGACCACGACGATGGCGTTCGGATCGGCGTCGGTCATGTCGAGCAGCGAGGACAGGATGTCGGACGCGCCGACGCCGCAATTGGCGCCCACGGCCAGCGGACCGTCGCCGATGTCCCTGGCCAGCGAATGGATGTCGCGCGGGTGCACGCCCATCATGGTCTTGCCGGCGGTGTCGAAGGAGCCGGTGTAGACGTAAGGCAGGCCGGCGTCGGTGGCGGCCTGGGCCGCGGCGCGGATTTCGTCGGTGGCCGACATGGTCTCGATCCAGACCACGTCGATGCCGCCTTCCTTGAGGCCGGCGATCTGTTCGGCGAAGGATTCGACGGCCGACTCGTAGGTCATGGCGCCCAATGGCACCAGCAGGTCGCCGGTGGGGCCGACGGAGCCGGCGACGATCACCTTTCGCGGCGCCTTGTCCGCCACCGCGCGGGCGATCTCTGCCGCCTTCCTGTTGAGCGCGTGCACCCGGTCGTCGGCGTTGTGCAGCTTCAAGCGGTTGCGGGTGCCGCCGAAGGAGTTGGTCAGGATGATGTCCGAGCCCGCGTCGACGAAATCCTGGTGCAGCTTGGTGATCTTCTCCGGCGCTGTCTCCAGCCACATCTCGGGCGCCTCGCCCGATTCGAGCCCCATGGCGAACAGGTTGGTTCCCGTCGCGCCATCGGCGAGAAGAATGCCCTTTTCGGCCAAGAGGTCGGCGAGCGGATTGGATGCGGACATGGAGGTCTCCTGTGTAATTAAGTGACGTATAAAGATGTCTTTATGTCATTGCAACAGAGATCGGCTCCACAGAACAAAAAACCCCGCCGGCGAAGCGCTCGCCGGCGGGGTGTTGTGTCGTTCGATCCGGGCCGAAGCGGGGACCAGGTCTTGTCTCAGGCCGCGGCCGTCTCGTGGTCGACCGGGGTCACCATGGCCGAGATCACCTCGTTGATCGCCAGCTTTCCGAGCACCGCGCCGGACGCATCCGTCACATGGGCCTCGGGCACGTTGCTGTCGGTCATCTTCTTGGCGGCGATCTCGAGCACGGTGCCCGACAGGATCGGCATGCCCTTCGGCTCGCCCGACAGCGGCGCCATGACCATGTCGACCGAGATAACCCGGCCGCGATTGACCTCGCGCACGAAGCTCGAGATGTACTCGTCGGCGGGACGCAGCACGATTTCCTGCTTGGTGCCCTGCTGCACCACTTCGCCGTCGCGCAGGATGGCAATGCGGTCGCCCAGGCGCAGCGCCTCGTCGAGATCGTGGGTGATGAAGACCACGGTCTTGCGAATTTCCTTTTGCAGATCGAGCAGGACCGTTTGCATGTCCATGCGGATCAGCGGATCGAGCGCCGAGAAGGCCTCGTCCATCAAGAGGATCGGCGCGTCGTTGGTCAGCGCCCGGGCAAGACCCACGCGCTGCTGCATGCCGCCCGAAAGCTGGTTGGGGTAATTGTCCTCGAAACCGTCAAGCCCGACGCGGGAGATCCAGCGACGTGCCTGCTTTTCCTGTTCCTCGCGCGGCAGGCCCTGGATCTCAAGTCCGTAGACCGTGTTTTCCAGCACCGTGCGGTGCGGCAGGAGCGCGAACTTCTGGAACACCATCGCGGTCTTGTGGCGGCGGAACTCGCGCAGTTCCGCCTCGTTCATCTTGACCACGTCCTCGTCGCCGACGATGACCTCGCCGGCAGTCGGGTCGATCAGCCGGTTGATGTGGCGGATCAGGGTGGACTTGCCGGAGCCCGACAGGCCCATGACCACCTGGATGCCGCCGCCGGGCATGTCGATGTTGATGTCCTTCAGGCCCAGCACATGATTGTGCTTTTCGTTGAGCTCGGCCTTGGTCATGCCGCTCTTGACGGCGTCGATATAGGAGTCCGGGTCGCTGCCGAAGATCTTGTACAGATTTCGGATGCTGATCCCGATCCCGCTGTTTTGCTCAGCCATGAACCACCTCCAGGTGCTTTTGCAGCCGCTTGCCATAGGCCTGGCTGGTGCGGTCAAAGATGATGGCGATGCCGACAATGGCGAGGCCGTTGAAAACGCCGAGGGTGAAGTACTGGTTAGCGATGGCCTTGAGCACCGGCAGTCCGAGGCCCTGCACGCCGATCATCGAGGCGACCACGACCATGGCGAGCGCCATCATGATGGTCTGGTTGACGCCGGCCATGATGGTGGGCAGCGCGAGCGGCATCTGCACGTTCTTGAGCCGCTGCCAGTTGGACGAGCCGAAGGCGTCGGCCGCCTCGAGCACATCCTTGTCGACGAGGCGGATGCCCAGATTGGTGAGCCGGATGATCGGCGGAATGGCGTAGACCATCACCGCGATCAGGCCCGGAACGCGGCCGATACCCAGCAGCATGACCACCGGAATGAGGTAGACGAAGCTCGGCATGGTCTGCATCACGTCGAGCACCGGGTTGAGCAGCGCCTGGACCCGGTTCGACCGTCC
>TARA_R110002020_G_scaffold404266_2_pt1 | contig 18547 bp, 14 predicted proteins | sample TARA_R110002020 | Tara Oceans TARA_R110002020 (sample SAMEA4396489) | marine metagenome | biome: Westerlies Biome; feature: [MES] marine water layer (ENVO:01000295) within the mesopelagic zone...; material: water (ENVO:00002006), including particulate matter (ENVO:01000060) such... | reverse complement strand
AGCTATTGATCTTTGGGAGGAATAGGTGTGTTATTTATAAGATCATCCACCTGTTCGAGAGATTGCTCTAATAGTTTTTCTATTAAGCGCTCTTTACTTGCCTGCTCATATTTTTGAAGGGAGACCGAAGCGTTTTTTATCTCATATAACAATTCTTTGCTTGTTTCGAGTTGTGTTTTGAAGAGTCCTAATTTTTCTATTCTTTGTTCTAATAGCAATCTCATTCTAGTGTTCATCATTTTGTTTTAAGTAAAATTAAAAATGTAGACCGTCATTTTATGTCGTTGATAAGCTATCTTTATTAAAAATTTAGAGGATGAGTACATATCATAAAGTTTCAAGATTAGGCAAAATCATTAGTTTGGTTAAAAATAACATAGGCATCAGTCAGGCAGAAATTATAAAGGGTCTGTTTCCTGATGTTGATTCTAATCCTAAATCTAAAAGAACCTTAGAAAGGGATATAGCAGCTATTCGCAATGAATTGTTTATACCTATTGATTATGACCATTCACTTCAAGGATACATAATAGATGACAGTGCTTTAAATGAAACTTATGAGTTTTTAAAACTGGTAGAGTTTGCTAATGTAGGCAAGCTGCTGCAAGATGGAAAAACAGATCTACGCAAGTTTTCAGATATTGTAGAGCTAGATGATTCTTCCATTTTTAAAGGTATTGATTTAGTAAAAATCATAGTCACAGCTATTCAGCAAAAGCAAAATATTCAATTTAAGCATATTAATTATTGGGAGGGAAGTGAGAAAGAGTATTCAATAACCCCTTTGAAAATTAAAGAATATTTGAATCGGTGGTATGTGATAGGTGTACCGCATAAAATGAATGAAATACGCACTTTTGGTATCGACCGACTTAAAGATTTGACTATTACCAGCGGAAAAACGGTTAAGTATAAAGACTTTGAGGACCAACTCAATAACTTCCATAATATTATAGGGCTTAACTTTAATGAAGGAGACGGAAAAACTAAACTTATTAAACTAAAAGTTTATCATAAGCATTTAAAGTATTTACAAAGTCTCCCATTACATCGGTCGCAAAAAATCGAATGGGAAATTGGTGATGAGCACGGGATAGCCTCATATAGAGTCGTACCTAATTATGAGCTAAAAATTCAGATTTTAAAAATGCACTGTTTTGCTGAAGTTCTTGAACCCCTAGAGCTTCGGGAAGAAATAAAGACGATGTTTCAGGAAGCTTTGGATCAGTATTAAAATTTTCATTACTCCGTCGCAAATTGACGGCGATGCCTTTTAGCTTTGAATCTCAATCAAAGCTTATGGACCTGAAACATTTTCTTTTGCAACACGAGTTAGCTTCGGGAGTACGCGAGTCGCTACAACTTTTGGATGACAAACTACAGGATTTTGGGCTGGAGGTCAGCACTTCCGGTTTAAGTGAGGCTAAAATCTATTACTCCTGGATAGACCTGTTTAGCACTCATTTTGACATTAGCAATTATAGGTATACATTCTATGTATCTGCGCTTAATTTCCTGATGGCAGATGATTATTTAATCAGGCAACTTAACTACGAAGAACTGCAGCGCAGTTTAATTTTTATGACCGCGATTCTGGAAACAAAGCTTCGATTAAAAACCGATTTAATCGCACAGTGTATGATTCAATTGGCGTGTCTTTACGGAAAGTCTCCGCAGCGATTGACTCTATATTCCGAACATATAATCAGTGATCTTCAAGGCATACGGGATTTAAAAACCTGTGTACAGTTTCATCAAGTTTTATTTGGTGGGAATTTGGTAATTCCGGGTTTTATTGATACTACAAAAACCAATCTGCCTGCATTTAAACGCCGGATGTTTTCCGTGCTTTTTGAGGAACGCAGCCTTAGAAAGACTTTTCCGTTTCTGGGCTTATCAAAGCAGGAGGCAAATCTGTTTCAATATGGGGCTATAAAACTTCCAAAAAAAGAGTGGTTTCAGGATACAGATACGGTTAAACACTACCGCAGTTTGGTACGTCTATACAAACATTTCCCCGATCATTTAGAAATTATCCTTAAACTGCTAAACTGTTCTTTTATCTGGGAGGAGCATATCGATAAATTTGAAAAAGATCTGGAGTTTTGGATAGATGCCGTGCGCCTGTACATCAGATATTTGTCAAAAGATCAAAATATAGAACCCAGAACGTATGTTGATTATCTGGAACACAAAAGGTACAGAAGTAGTATAAATGGCAACAGATTTAACTTAAAAGGCAGGACGCTAAAGTCGATCAGCCGGGATATAGAACACTGGCATCGGTATGGATTTTTAGAATCTGTTCTGAAAAGAGCTTCTGTTTCCTGGAAGCTAAAACCTATTCAAAGCTATAAAGCCGAACTGGATGCCGTGATTTATCTTATTGAAGAAATTACAGATTCTGTCACGTTGTACAGGGAGTCAAAAGAGTTACAGCATTGCGTACATACCTACTTAAAACAATGCATTAACGGAAGTTCCCGCATTTTTGGATTACGTAAACTAAATAAAGATGGATTTAAGCCCTGCTGTACTATTCAACTGCGTGAGCAAACCGTACTTCAATGTAAGGGGAAACTGAATAGGCACTGTACTCTGGCAGAACAGGGCATACTGCAAATGTGGGCAGATCAAAATGAATTAACCATTAATTTACTCTAAATGAGGATTTCCGTAAAAAAAATACAAAAGGATTCTTTTAATTTGAAATCACAACCTATGACGCCCCAGATAAACAACAGATACCTGACCAAATCACGCTTTAAATTAGCGCTCGATTGCCCAACCAAGCTTTTTTATACACGCAAGCCGGAGTATGAGAATCAGCAGGATGCAGATCCCTTTTTAGAAGCTTTGGCTCAGGGCGGATTTCAGGTTGAGGAATTGGCCCGAATGAACTATCCGGAAGGAATTGCCATTCTGGGAGAAGACTACAATTACCGCGATCTTGCTGCACGTACTCAAGAACTTTTACAGCGAGAAAATGTGGTCATTTTTGAAGCCGCGTTTTTACACGACGGGTTGTTTATTCGAACAGATATTTTAGTAAAAAAACAAAAGCAGATTCAGCTTATTGAGGTTAAAGCAAAATCTATTAGCTGTAGGGGGCATAATGGATTTCAGACAACTGGTAGCTGGTCTGCTTTTTTATATGATGTCGCTTTTCAGCAGTATGTGATTCAACAGGCTCACCCCGAGTTTAGTATTTCGGCGTATCTCAATCTGGTCAATAAAGATGCGGTTGCGACTGTTGACGGACTCAATCAAAAATTTAAATTAGTTTCTAACTCAGGACTTCGAACGGGAGTTAGCGTAGCACCGGGACTGACTAAGGCAGATTTAGGCGAAAGCATTCTGGCAAAGATTAATGTAGTAGATGAGATCAGCACGATTTTGACGAACAATCCACTTTTTGAAGGTCAGTCGTTTGCTGAAACGGTACATCATTTTAAAATACATTATGAGAGTGATCTAAAGATCTACACATCTATTGGAAAGCACTGTAAAGGCTGCGAATTTTATATCGAAAATCCCAATCCCGATCAAAAGAGCGGTTTCCATAAATGCTGGCAACACCAGTTGGGATTATCGCAAGCCGAAGTAAACCAACCCAAAACCTATGATGTTTGGAACTTTAGAGCTTCAGGAAAACTGATTGAAGCCGGTAACTATTTTATGCATCAGCTTAACGATACAGACTTAAAAATTAAACCTGAAGCCGCTAAAATAAGTCGCACAGAGCGGCAAGCGCTTCAGGTACAAAAAACACTTAACCAGGATCCCAAACCCCATTTCGAACTGGAGGGATTACGGGATGCCTTTGCGCATTTTACCTGGCCACTTAATTGTATTGATTTTGAAACTACGGCTGTTGCTATTCCATTTTTAGCAGGGATGCGTCCCTATGAGCAGCTGGCGTTTCAGTTCAGCCATCACATCATACACGAGGACGGTAGTGTAGAGCATCATAACGAGTACCTTAATACCCATATTGGAACGTTCCCTAATTTTGATTTTATACGAGCGCTTAAAAAATCCCTGCAATACAATACCGGAAGTATTTTTAGATACCACAATCACGAGAATACCATTCTCAATGTGATTTATAGTCAGCTTAAGGTATCAGACGAACCCGATCGTGAAGAGTTGATCCAGTTTATACAACACATCAGTCACAATACCGGTAGCAATGCAGATACCTGGTCAGGAGAACGGGATATGATTGACCTGTATAAAATGGTTGTGAGTTATTATTATGAACTGTCTATGGGTGGGTCAAATTCCATTAAAGCGGTACTACCTTCGGTTTTAAATTCAAGTATTTATTTGCAAGAGAAATACAGCAAGCAATTAAAAGAAATAGGCGTGAGTAGCCTCAACTTTCCCGATGCACACCGGTTTATTGAGTTGGATGAAGGTGGAAAGGTTATAAGTCCATATAAAAATTTACCGCCTCTATTTGATAATTGGGATGCCGAAAGTCTGGATCGGGCAGTAACCAACATTGAAGGCATCAGCGATGGGGGAGCTGCGCTTACCGCTTACGGAAAATTACAATTTGAAGATGTACCCAAACGCGAGCGTCTGGAAATCGAAAACGGATTGCTGCGCTATTGTGAACTCGATACGCTGGCGATGGTGATGATCCTGGAATATTTTAGAGAAGTGATTAAATAATTAAAATAAAATTATGAGTAAATCAGATAACTTTCAAGATGAAGTCGGTCTTCAAAACTTTTATAAAAAAGCAATTGTAGCATATGAACATCCTACTCCTGATAATGCTCAGGAGGCTTATGATGCGCTTATGGATATGCAAACACAAATGATTGATGAAGATCCAAAACGGTTTGAAGAAGTATTTCAGTTGTTACCCAATTCATTTGTAGAAATATACGCAGAGCAAGTAATTAAAGATATTCAAGAAGCTCCACTAATGTATTTGCTAAGTCATAATGCTTTCTTTATGTTTTTTACGGAAGCACAGTATAGCTATTTGAGGGAACAATTAAAGGGATATGCTGATAATACAACTGCCTATAATTTTATTAGGGGTATTGACTATTTACTAGATGAATCCTATGAGATCGCATTGCACTATTTCAAAACAGTAGAGAATGAGCTAGGGGATTATTATTTAGCGGTTTGTTATTATAATTTAAAGAATTACCAAAATGCCATACGCCTCTTTCAGACTGTTTTAACAGATATTCAAGGAGTGCAAAAGAATGTACCGCAATTAAATGAGGACACAGATTTTCGACTTCTAAGCTATGATTTGTGTCAATATATTTTAAGTGCTGCAGTAAGTATTGGAGAGTATGAAACAGCTGAAGAAAACGGGGACGTCTTATTAACTCTTTTTGATATAAAATCCCTCATAGCGATTACGGAAAGTTACACAGCTAAAATTGATGATAAGACTGATTTTGATATATGGGTAAATAACTACACAGTCGCTTTAGATAAGCAGACTAAGTATAAGAAAGCGGGGAAGTTCTTAGAACGTGTACAAAAGCTAAGACCCAATTCGATTTTGATTAAGTCGCTTCTCAATTCAGTTTTGGGTAAGATTAATCGACAGGAAACAGCTAATACAATTTTAGTTCCAATTCTTCATAAAAAAAGAGCTTTTGGGATTAATGACTTTGTAAGTGCAAACCGATTGGCTCTTGAAAAAAATCTGGAAGATTTAATTGAACTGCAAATAAAATATGGGATGCAGGTTTTTGGTAAAGATTTAGAAGTTTATCAGGATAATGCCAGTTACGGAAAACAATACACAAATCCAAATATACAAGGGGTTATAGATCTGTTGCTAATAGATTTAAAAACCGATACGCTGTATGTTGTAGAGCTTAAAAGAAATGATGCGGGTGTTGAAGTCTACGAGCAGGTTAAGCGCTATATGACAGGATTAAAAGAAAGTACAAATAAAATGATTAAGGGAATAATTTGTTTGCATAAAGCCACAGAGAATCTGATTGATTTAGTGAAAACAGATGACGAGGTATCTTTATTTACATATCATTTTGATTTCAAAAAGTTAGGGTAAGTAAGCGTGATTTGATTAGAATAATCATTTACCTCTAATCCTATTTAAGTATTGACGAGCATTAAATCAATTTCAATATGATAACCATTAAAGAATTAAGATATCGCTTTGAAGAAATCAAAGACGAATTTGCTAAAGGGAATGACGATCACGATCAGATTTATGCCTTAGAAGAATACCTAAGTGATTTTGAAAATACATTTGAAGCGGAACGCTCTTGGCTTGAATTAAAAAAACTTAAAAAAGATATAGCAAACTTTAAGGAGGAGGAAAGTTTTTACAACGCAGAAGCTGAATTAGACCGTATGTTTCCAGATCGTCATGATGAGGGTTTTGATGAAGATTCTATGTCTTGGGATAGTGTTTTTGGAGATTAATAATTTAATTATAAACTATAAAAATGAGTGAAGATAAAATTCAATTTATGGCGAATTTGGCAGAATTTCTAGTCAATACCGAAACAGTAATGAGTGGTTATATTTTGGCAGACTTTTTAAACTTGAATGACTTTTCAACTGAAAGAGGTGATGATTATCGAGTAGGAGCAGGTATGTACAAATTTATTAATAGGGTTCAAGAAATTCTAGAAGAGGAGGGAAGTTTTGAAGATGCAGAAAATGTCGAAAAGGCTTTTGTCAAAATTGACGGATCTGGATTTTAGAATAATTGAAAATAAGTAATGCGCTATTTTTTGTCAGATAACTTATCTTCCCAAACAATCCAATTAATCAATCTTAATGAATCAACAAGTACACAACAAACTCGTTTCGTTTATATGGTCTATTGCAGACGACTGCCTGCGTGATGTTTATGTGCGCGGTAAATACCGTGACGTAATCTTACCTATGGTGGTTTTGCGCCGACTGGATGCGCTGCTGGAAACCACTAAGGAAGCCGTTTTGGAAGAAGTTCGGTTTCAAAAGGAGGAAATGGGGTTTGTAGAGTTTGAAGGCGGGGGGTTGCAGGATGCTTCGGGCTATGTGTTTTACAATACCAGTAAATGGACGCTGCAACGCCTGCACGATACGGCAACAAACAGCCAGCAATTGCTTCAGGCAAATTTTGAAGAATACCTGGCGGGTTTCAGTAGTAATGTAAAAGAAATTATAGATAAGTTCAATCTGAAGAGCCAGATTAGGCATATGGCCAATAAAGATGTCCTTCTAGATGTGCTTGAGAAATTTACATCGCCCTACATTAACCTGACCCCAAACGAAAAACCTGATCCGGAAGGTCGCAAACTGCCTGCCCTTACCAATCTGGGAATGGGTTATGTTTTTGAAGAACTCATCAGGAAATTTAACGAGGAAAACAACGAGGAGGCCGGAGAACACTTTACACCCCGAGAAGTTATTGAATTGATGACGCATCTGGTTTTTGAGCCGGTAAAACACAATCTACCGCCCGTAATGACCATTTACGATCCTGCTTGTGGAAGTGGTGGGATGCTCACCGAATCTCAGAATTTCATCAAAGATGAGGAAGGCGCTATAAAAGCTTTGGGCGATGTGTACCTCTACGGAAAAGAGATCAACGACGAGACCTACGCCATTTGCAAAAGTGATATGATGATTAAGGGGAATAACCCCGAGAATATTCGCGTGGGTTCTACTTTGTCTGTAGATGAGTTTGCTGGTACTGCGTTTGACTATATGCTGTCTAATCCGCCGTATGGTAAATCCTGGAGCAGTGAGACCAAATATATCAAAGACGGTAAAGAGATTATAGATCCCCGTTTTAAAGTGATGCTTAATGATTACTGGGGCAACGAAGAAGAAGCAGACGCCACGCCAAGAAGCAGCGATGGGCAGTTGCTGTTTTTAATGGAAATGGTAAACAAAATGAAACCTCTACACCAGAGTCCCGCGGGTTCCCGTATTGCTTCGGTACATAATGGGAGCAGCTTGTTTACAGGTGATGCAGGTGGAGGCGAAAGCAACATACGCCGCTATATTATTGAGAATGACTTGCTGGAATGTATTGTACAAATGCCCAACAACCTGTTTTATAACACCGGGATTACGACCTACATCTGGTTATTAAGCAATAACAAAACCTCTAACCGTAAAGGAAAAGTACAGCTTATAGATGCCGGGCAATTGTACCGCAAACTGCGGAAAAACCTGGGTAATAAAAACTGTGAGTTTGCACCTGAGCATATTACAAAAATTGTTGATGTGTATATGCGTATGACAGCGCAGACTGCTGAAACACCTGATGCCGAACAGGCAGAAGCGCAGGTATTTGATAATGCAGACTTTGGCTATTATAAGGTAGGTATAGAACGCCCGCAGCGTTTAAAGACGCAAATGACACTCGATAAGATCGAAACTTTGCGTTTTGAAAAGTATCTGGAAGAACCCATGCAGTATGCGTATACCACTTATGGAGATAGGGTGTACACTGATTTGGCTTCGCTCGAAAAAAATATTAGTGCCTGGTGTGAAGAAAATGAATTAGATCTTACCAGCAAGAACAAAAAGAAACTCCTAAGCCCGGCGACCTGGACCAAAAACCACGAACTCGTTCAATTGGCGGAAAAACTGTACGACTCGCTGGGCGAGCAAGAGTATATGGACTTTAATGTCTTTACCAAAGAAGCAGATAAAATCTTTAAAGACTTAAAACTAAAACCCAGTGCTACGCAGAAAAAAGCCATATACAATGCAGTAAGCGTATATGATGAAAACGCAGCTAAGGTCATCAAGAAAAAAGAAAAATTAAGCGGTGACAAACTAAAAAATCTATTAACCCATTTAGGTTGTACCGAAGAAGATCTTGCAGACTTTGGCTATTATTCTCAAGCCAGCCTAGAAAATGAAGAAGCCTTGTCAGTTCGAGCGCAGTCGAGAACCGAAGCGCAGTCGAGAACCGAGAAGAGTCTTAAACCCGGAGAATACCTCACCTACGAGACCGAAACCAACCTGCGTGATACCGAAAACGTACCGCTAAAGGAGAACATTCACGACTACTTTTTAAGAGAAGTAAAACCCCACGTACTCGAAGCCTGGATCAATCTGGATGTTACCAAAATAGGCTATGAGATAAGCTTTAATAAATATTTCTACAAGCATACACCCTTACGCAGTATCGAAGACGTTACTCACGATATTTTGGAGTTAGAAAAACAAAGCGATGGTTTAATTGCCGAAATTCTAAACCTTGCCTAATGGAAATACCACAAACAAAGAACACGCTGGCTGAGATAACAAAAGGCTACGAGCGTTATAAAGATTCTGATGAAGCATGGTTAGGTGAAATACCAGAACATTGGGATACGAAAAGATTTAAATTTTTAGCCAAATCTAATAAAGGAAAGTTACCTAATAAAATTGTATCAATAAAGGAAGACAACTTACCGCCTTATATGAGTATGGAATATTTACGTGGTGGAGAAGAAAGTCAATGGGTGAAGGATCAAGATGCTTTAGTAATTGATGAAAACGAAATATTATTACTTTGGGATGGATCTAATTCTGGGGAATTCTTAAAAAGCAAAAAGGGTGTTATTTCATCAACTTTAGCTCATATAATTTATAGAAATATAGATAAAACCTTTGCTTGGTATCATTCAAAGGTTTTAGAAATTGAATTGAGAAAAAATACTATAGGAATGGGTATTCCTCACGTCAACGGAAGAGTTTTGAATAATCTAAAAATGTTACTTCCACCACTTACAGAACAAACTGCTATTGCTCAATTTCTTGATGATAAAACAGAGAAGATAGATGCCGCAGTTGCTTTAAAAGAACTACAGATTAAACTGCTTCAGGAGCGTAAACAAATACTCATACACAAAGCAGTTACCCGTGGTTTAGATGATTCGGTGGTCTTTAAAGACAGCAGTGTGGAGTGGATAGGTGAGATCCCGGAGCATTGGGAGGTGAAGAGGTTGAAATATGTATTTCAAATACTGAAAAGAATAGCTGGAGAATTAGGTCATAGAGTTTTATCAATAACTCAAAGGGGAATTAAAGTAAAAGATATTGAAAGTGGGGGAGGTCAACTTTCAATGGATTATTCCAAATATCAAATAGTTAATAGAGGTGATTTTGCAATGAATCATATGGATTTACTTACAGGATATGTAGATATCTCAAAATATGATGGTGTAATTAGTCCAGATTACAGAGTTTTTAATTTATTAGACGAAACTTGTAACAAGCATTTTATACTGTTATTACTACAAATAGGTTATAGACACAAAATATTTTATGCACACGGCCAAGGAGTCTCAATGTTAGGTAGATGGAGGTTTCCCGCTGATAATTTCAATAACTTCAGATTTCCAATTCCACCGATTTCAGAGCAAAAGGAAATCTCGGAATACATAAAAACAGCTTTACAAAAAATAGAAACTGCCATATGCCTAAAACAGCAGGAGATCAAGAAGCTTAAAGAGTATAATAGCAGTTTAATCAATAGTGTGGTAACGGGTAAGGTAAAGGTTTGTTAGGTATGATGAAAACAAGCTTAATATCAAATTCAGAATCTTCTAATCATTTAGATTTCATACTCAAATGCTTTGAAGAGGCAGATGAGGTATTTATTGCAACAGCATTTTTGAAAATGTCGGGCTTAACATTGCTTTTGCCTTCGATTAAAAAACACATTCAGAGTGATAAACCTATATCCATAATTGCAGGTCAAAACTTTGGCTTGACAGAACCTCAAGCCTTAAAGGAGTTGTTTGTCTTGTTTGGACAAAAGCTAAATGCAACTATTCAATTAGATAAAGCTGTGGATAAAGCAAAGGTGTTTCATCCCAAATTATTTTTATTCAAGAATAATAATAAGGCTTTTATAATTTCAGGTTCTGCTAATATAACTAAGGGTGGTTTAGTGAATAATCAGGAAGTATCATTGTTTTGTGAAACTCAACCTTCAAGTGAAGAATTTAAACAAGCGATTGAATATTTTGAGTTTATTACAAACTCAGAAAATGCGAGTACTTTAAATCTGATGCTCATCAAACGTTATGAACAGTTTTATGAGGCACAATTAAAAGCTAGAGTATATCAAAAAGTAGTGCCAGATAAACAAGAAAAGGAATTTAGCTTTGATTACAAAAAGCTTAAACAACATTTAAAAAAGTTTAGAACTGCGCAGAGTAAAGTTGATTTCAAACAAAGGGAAAGGGACTATAGAGAAGCAAAAGTGTTATTAAAAGAAATTGCTAATAGTGCAAGGTTAACACAAAGTAGATTTGAAGATATTATTGACGCTTTGGTGGGTGCTGCTGGTCAGCAAGCATTATGGAAAAGTGGTAGTTTATTTAGAAACCGCCGTAAAGTATACAATTGTAAAAATGAATTTAGAGCACTGGTAAGATTCATAGAAGATAATCAAGAGTTACCAGCTAATAAAATATTTGGGCGAGCTAAAGAATTAATTAAAGAAGTAGAGGGAGCAGCAGTGAATTATGTGACCGAAATATTGATGACGTATCAGCCAACCAGGTTTGCGAACTTAAATCGAAACCCTATTACAGTACTTGATGAAGAGGCTGGGGTCTATTTTAAAGCTACAAGTTTCTCATTTAATGGTTCAGATTATTTAGAATACTGCTCCCTAACACAAGAAATAGCTCAAGAGTTAGAATTAAAAAATATGCTCGAAGTAGATAGTTTTTTTAATGAGATCTATTGGGAGATAAAGTATAAATAAAAAGATCTAAAATTTAATAAGCAGTACAGCAAAATTATGAATCTAAACGAATCAGGGGAATATTCAAATAGCACGGTGATTGAAAACCATCAAGAGAGTAGTGTTAATTTAAAAACATTGAATTTTGGTCAGCTTTTAGGCTTTAATCCAAAAACAAAAGAATACGATAACGCAGAGATTCCTCTCTCAATACCAGACTATCAACGTATTTATTGTTGGGAAGAAAAGAACGTGTATCGTCTTTTAGAAGACATTGAAAAATATGTTGATAAGAAGACCTATCACTTGGGTAGTATCATTTTACATAAAACTTCGAATACAGAAAATAATATAGTATATGATATCGTAGATGGTCAACAACGTTTAGTTACATTATCCCTATTACTTCTTCAATTAAAGCAAGATAAAATTGGTCTGTTGAATGAGCGTTTTGAGTCACAAAAAGCTCAAAATTACATTTCATACAACAAATGGCTAATTGATAATCATTTACAGAAACAAACCTCTAAGTCATTTACCTTAGAAAAAATACTTAATAATTTAAGTTTTTCTGTTTTAGTTCTTCATAGTGATAATTTGGATTTAGCGTATACATTTTTCTCCAATGAAAATGGAAAAGGAAAATCTCTAAGTGACTATGATTTGTTGAAATCACATCATTTAAGATTTATTCATATTTCAGAACAAGCAAAACATGTTGCACAACGGTGGCATAAATTAACACTATCTTCAAATAATGCTGATACCTCGGAAAAACTGGGACGCACTTTTGAAATCTATTTATTTAGGTTACGGAAGTGGATGCGAAAAAGAAATTGGGATGATTACGCAAATAGAAAAGTGAAAATAGAGTTTGAAGCAGCTCCCATTATTTCAGATATTCCACCTTTTGGAGAACAATTTAATTTTTACGAAACCATTCAAGGAGGAACCCACTTTTTTGCTTATGCAGAACACTTTATTCATCATTATATTGATTTTAGAGAACTTCCTGTTATAAAATTGTTGAGTACACATCTTAATTGGGAAAAACATTGGTGGTATAGAGATGCTATAGAGGCATTAATATTTGCCTATTATCTGAAATTTGGAAGGTTATATATAGAAAGAGCTGCAGATTTAATCATTCAAGTGGTCTCTGACCATCGGTATAAAAATTCTCGGGCGTATTTACATTCTGTTTTAAACTATGTAGGTGATTCGGAAATCGTTTTAATGATACATCAGGCAACCTCACCAACGTTTTTCTTAGCTGAAATGGAAGAGAAATTAAAAACATTTCCAGTAATGAATTCCTTAACAGGTACAAGGGAAAGATATAAAAAAGCAGTAGATAAAATCAAAGAAGGACTTTTTCACAAAGAGTAATTTGAACCATTTAAATAAATACTATGAATAAATATACTCCAGCATCCATAGATAAAAGTTTTGTAATACCGCTTTACCAAAGATTATTTGAGTGGGAAGAATCTGAAATTTCACAACTTTTACTTGACTTACATTCTAGCTTTAAGAAAGACTCAACTACACCCTACTATATTGGGATGTTAACTGTTCATCAAGGAGATTCTAGCCCTCATTATAGTCTTGTAGATGGTCAACAGCGTTTTACTGTTATTACTTTAATGGCAATCACGTTTGGCTGGGAAGAATTTCTTAAGATAGATGAGTCTGCTTACAGGCTTTCTTTCTTCGCAAGAGAAGATGATGAGAATTATTTAAAAAGGAAAATAGGTAAGGTTGAGTTAAATAGCACTTTGCATTACGTTAATCACAAAATGGAAGAGGGAATAAATTGTATAGAAAAATTTATCCAAGGAATAGATTTATCAGAAGTCGACTTATTTAAAGAGTATATAAAAAATAATATTACTTTTTTTATATCAGAACTACCCCATAATTATTCTGCTCAGGATTTAAACCGCTATTTTGAAGCTATGAATGAAGCTGGTAAAGGTTTAGAAAATCATGAAATTTTAAAAGTTCAGATGCTACGCAAAGTAGAGGATTCAAAAAAAGCTGATTACACAAAAATTTGGAATGTAGTATCAGAAATGGATAAGCGTATCATTAGACAAAATGAGAAGGAATTATTAAATGATTTCAGAAAAAGAAATGAAGAAGCATTCAAAAATCAAACTAATATCAATGAGTTAATAAAACCCAAGGATAATAATACAGAAAAAAAGAAAGAATCAATTTTAGACATAAAAGCAAATTCATCAAAACCCAGCGAGAAGTATTTTCAGAGAGGAGAAAAATCGATATTAGGTTTTAGTGAATTTCTTTTACAAGTTCTTTGGATATCAATTGAGGATAGAAAGAGTATAACAGTAACAGACTTTTTTAATAAATATAAGTTACTTGAGACTTTTGAGAATTATCTACTTAAAGATGGGAGTTTGGTAGAGATCAATACCTTTTTTAATAATCTACTCAAATTTAGATTGTACTTTGATTATTTTATTATTCGTTTAAATGGCGCAGATAATTTTAATTCTAATTATTCATTGCTTCAAGTAGATATAGATGATGGTAATGTTCTAAAGCAAAAAATTATAAATTATCAATCTATGCTTTATGTAAGCACAAAATCACATCTTTGGATAACACCAGTTTTGGAGGAGATAGATAAATCCTATGAAATAATGATATCCGATTTTTTATCATTTTTAAAGTTCTGGGATAACAAGCGACATAATAATAGAGGGTTATCTCTTAAATATGGTGAGATTAATAGGTACTGGTTCTGGCGATTAGATTATTACTTGTGGGAGAATAGAGAAGAATATTTTGATGCTGATTCAAAAAAAATTGCGGACAATTATATTTTCAGATCAAATCGTTCAATTGAACATATTGCTCCTCAAACACCCAAAAGAGAGAGTAAAGTTAAATTAGAAAGGGAGTTTCTTGATTCTTTTGGTAATCTGGCAATGATTTCTTCTGGGCAAAATTCATCTTTAAAAAACGAGTCCTTTGAGGTTAAGAAAGCGCACGTATCTTCATTTGTAAATAATAGTGTAGGTGGCTCAATTGAGAGCCTTAAACTCTTGCAAGTTCACAAATATGATTCTTGGGATGAAGAGAAATTAAGAGAACATCATAATAATATGATTGAAGTTTTAATAAAGTCATTTGATTCCTCTAAAGACTTTTTGGCTATTATTGAGAAACTTAACGAGCAAAAAATCCAATTAATAAATGCCTAGTCAAACCAATGAACAAGCCCTTGAGGCAGCGATAGAACGAACGCTTACCGGCACAACACTAGAGCGTTTAAAAGAAGACGGCACGAGTGTAAGGGAAGCGCAGGCAGGCTATCATACTCCGGGAACTTTTGTTATTGGTGACGCAGCAGATTTTGATGCTCGTTATGCATTAGATAATCACTTTTTTTGGGAGTTTCTAGAGAACACGCAGCAAGACGAACTCGATAAACTCAAACGCTCCCCAGACTGGAAGCTTAAAATTTTAGAGCGTTACGATCGTATGGTAAAAAAATACGGTTTACTGCGTCTTATGCGTAAAGGTCTTGAGGTAGAAGATGCACATCTTACGTTGTTATATCAGTTACCACTAGCCAGTAGCAGCACCGCTATAAAAGACAATTTTAATAAAAACCGGTTTAGCATCTCCCGTCAGGTACGCTACAATCCAGAGAACCTTAGAGAAGAGCTAGATATGGTGGTTTTTATAAATGGGTTGCCTATGGCCACCTTAGAACTTAAAAATCACTGGACGGGACAGAATGCCGCTACTCACGGGGTCAAACAATACAAATACGACAGAGACTTTAGACAACCTTTATTAAACTTTGGGCGTTGTCTGGTGCATTTTGCAGTAGATACCGATGAAGTATTTATGACCACAAAACTTACCGGGACAAGTACTTTTTTCCTTCCGTTTAACAAAGGGAATAATAGCGGTAAAGGCAATCCCGTGAATCCGTTTGGGCATAAAACCGCCTATTTGTGGGAAGAAGTTTTTCAGCCTAAAAGTCTGGTCAACATCATTCAGCATTTTGTGCGTTTTGATGGGAAATCTACAGACAAGCTGGCAACACGCACTTTATTTTTCCCAAGGTATCATCAGTTAGATGTAGTGCGTAAATTGATTGATGATGTATCCCATAAAGGAGTTGATCAAACCTATTTAATACAACACTCGGCAGGTTCCGGTAAATCCAATTCGATCACCTGGGCGGCCTACCAGCTTATAGAAACCTATCCTGCTACAGCAACGGTACCCGGAGCAAAAAGTCTGGAGCATCCGCTCTTTGATTCGGTAATTGTGGTGACAGACCGCCGTATTCTAGATAAGCAGTTACGTGATAACATCCGGGAGTTTTCCGAAGTAAAGAACATTTTGGCACCTGCGCGTTCTTCTCAGGAATTAAAAGACAGTCTGGAGCAGGGCAAAAAGATCATCATTACCACAATTCAGAAGTTTCCGTTTATTATAGATGGTATTTCAGATCTTAGTGACCGCAGATTTGCAGTGATTATTGATGAAGCACACAGTTCCCAGGGAGGGACCACTGCCGGTAAGATGAATCAGGCAATGGGTATGGCAGAAACTGACGAGGATGAAGAAGACGGACAGGACAAAATATTAAAAGCCATGAAAGCGCGTAAGATGAAAGGCAACGCCTCATATTTTGCATTTACCGCAACTCCTAAAAATGCTACCTTAGAACGTTTTGGTACCAAACAGGAAGATGGCAGGTTTAAACCCTTTCACCTGTACTCGATGAAACAGGCTATTGAAGAAGGTTTTATTCTTGATGTACTCGCAAATTACACCACTTATAAGAGTTATTACGAGATTGAAAAATCTATTGAAGACAATCCGTTGTTTGATACAGCAAAAGCGCAGAAGAAGCTCAGAGCCTTTGTAGAAAAGGATAGACGTACCATAGGGACTAAAGCAGAATTGATGATGGAGCACTTTATAACTAAAGTGGTGAATACCAAAAAACTGAAGGGAAAGGCAAAAGCACTGGTGGTTACACAAAGTATAGAGTCGGCCATTCGCTATTATCAGGCTATCAATACCTATCTGGAAAATAAAGGAAATCCTTTTCAAATTATCGTGGCATTTTCCGGTAAAAAGACAGTAGACGGTATAGAATATACAGAAGCCGATTTGAACGGTTTTGCAGATTCGGAAACCAAAGATAAGTTTGATACCGATGCCTACAGAATGCTGGTTGTAGCCAATAAATACCTTACTGGTTTTGATCAACCTAAACTGGCTACGATGTATGTAGATAAAAAATTACAGGGTGTACTTGCGTTACAGGCACTGAGTCGCCTAAATCGTTCGGCATCTAAATACGGTAAAAAAACAGAGGACTTGTTTGTTCTTGATTTTTTCAACAAGGTAGAGGATATTCAGGAATCTTTTGAGCCGTTTTACACATCTACAACCTTAAGTAAAGCGACAGATGTAAATGTGCTTCACGAGCTGAAAGATGCATTGGATGAAGTGGGCATTTATGAATGGGCTGAGGTAGAGGATTTTGTTGAAAAGTATTTTGATAAGGTAGACGCACAGTTATTAAGCACAATCATAGATACGGCTGCAGACCGTTTTAATAAATTACTGGATCTTGAGGATGAAGCTAAAGCCGACTTTAAAATTAAGGCCAAGCAGTTTGTAAAAATCTACGGACAAATGGCTGCCATTATGCCTTATGAAATGCTTGTGTGGGAAAAGCTTTTTTGGTTTTTAAAGTTTTTAATACCTAAACTAATTGTTAACGATCCAGATGGAGATGCAATAGATGAATTGCTAGAATCTGTAGATCTTTCTACGTATGGGCTGGAGCGCACAAAAGTGAATGAGGCTATTGTTTTGGATGACGGGGAATCTGAGTTAGATCCTCAAAAGGCAACTCCGAGAGGAGCTCACGGCAGTATCGAAGAAAAAGACGAGTTGAATGAGATAATTAAATCATTTAATGAACGCTGGTTTCAAGGGTGGGATAGTACTCCAGATGAACAAAGAATTAAACTTTTAACGCTATCCAAAAGTATAGAAGCTCATCCTGATTATGAATTAAAATATCTAAATAACCCAGATACCCAAAACAAAGAACTTGCTCTTCATAGAATGTTTAAGGATGTTTTAAATAAACAGCGCAAGCAGGATATGGAATTGTATCGTTTAACGGCTAAAGATGAATCTTTTTATCAAGGAATATTTGATACTATGAAGCGAATTATAGATCACGATCGACCTAATCTTTAAATGCTAATGAAGCCTGACAATCATATTTTTGCGATAGAAGGAGAGTGGGAAACTAAACTCAATAAGGAATTGACCATTAAATCTACGTTAACCTTATTGAAAGAGGTTTGTAATGTGGAGTCAATATTCAGGAAAACAAATACAGTAGAGTCGCTAATCCAATATTTAAAAGTATCTAGTACTGCAAGTTATAAGAAGTATGGAACCATTGTAATAGGTACACACGGTGACAAAGGTGAAATTCTCTTATCTGATTTTGAAAGCATTTCAATAAGAGATCTTGCAGAGCAATGCGAAGATTTATTTACAGACAAGATTGTTCACTTCAGCAGTTGCGGTATCTTAAAAAGGGCTTCAGATATTCGATATTTTAAAGAATTGACAAATGCAAAGGGAGTTTGTGGCTACACAAGAGATGTTGATTTTCTGGAAAGTTCAATAGTTGATATTTTATTATTTAGTAGTCTTTACCGTAATAATAGTTTAGTAATAACTCAAAAGTTTTTAATGAGTAATTATCCTGATTTAGTTAAGAAACTAGGCTTTAATTTTTTCTAATATTTATAC
>TARA_R110002020_G_scaffold235_5_pt1 | contig 18568 bp, 26 predicted proteins | sample TARA_R110002020 | Tara Oceans TARA_R110002020 (sample SAMEA4396489) | marine metagenome | biome: Westerlies Biome; feature: [MES] marine water layer (ENVO:01000295) within the mesopelagic zone...; material: water (ENVO:00002006), including particulate matter (ENVO:01000060) such... | reverse complement strand
TTTCATCTGTTTCGTCCATATTTTCTGGAGCGTCGGATGATTTCTCTAACTCATTTCCTGGAGTTAAATCTACAATACCTGTATCTGATCCTAATGTTTCAAGATCATCAGCAGGAACGTCTTTTACTTCTTTTACTTCTAGATTTTCAGCCGGCATTATATCTGCAGCTATATTTTTAAATCCTTCTAGTGGATTTGTAGTCTCGTTGTTTTCGTCTGACATAGTTTATTTTTTTAAGAATTTACAAAAATATATTTAATTTATTATATAAAAAACCTTTTAAAAGGAAAAAAATAAATTTTTTATTGTTTATTATAGCGTTTTATCAATATCTATATTTTACCTTTTTGTTTTTATAGGTATTAAAACCATAGTTTACATCATTCCATTTAGAAGTCATATAACCTCGCTTATGTTTATACGGAGTTGAATAATCTTTTTTATAAGTCGCTCTATCCATATTCCAAAGAACATACATCTTACTTTCATCGTTAGCTTTCTTATACCAAGTCTCCCAACCTGCTTCCTTTTCTGCCTTTGATAGTTTAGCCCAGAATTTATCAAATTTAGTTGGACCCATATTATAAGCTGCAAATGTCCTTGCTTGTCTTTCTTCTGGAGTTGTGGCTGAACTAATACTTTTACTATTAGTAGCATCTCCTTTATATATATGATCCATATATCTTCTTTGAGCTAAAGCTTGAGCAGCTTGATCAGTAATCTTAGCAGTTTCAGGAATCCATCCTTTTTCTTTTGCCCATTTAAAGGTACTTGGCAAAAATTGTGCTATACCCATAGCTCCCTTCTCAGAGATTTTAGTATTATCTCCAGTGGATTCTTTATAAATTTGAGCTTCAAATTGCTCGTCTGTAAAATAAGAATTAGTATAATTATTTAATTGTTTATTTACTAGATCTTGATTTATTGCATTATAAGTTTTATTACCCCATACACCATCGTTATCAATATCAAACCCATCTGTAATAACTAGATCTTGAGTTTCTTTAATAAATTCAGAATCGTTAGATTTCTTTCTATACTCATCTACATCAGCCCAGCCATGTTTATTAACTAAAAGTTGAACCGGTTTTTTAGGAGGTTTAACTATTACTTCTCCAGAATCAGGATCTATTGGAGTAAAAGTTGGTTGATCAGTAGGCATTTTATTTATCCTTAATGTATCTTGTGGATCGCCTCCATATTCTCCTTTCCACATCTGCTTAAACATATCTAAAGGTACATCATCTGTTATTTGTATGTTTTGAGATTTACCTCTTTTACTCTTATCTCTTACCGTGACTCTATATTGTCTCTCATTAGGTTTCCAATATTTGGAATATGTATATTTATCCTTCTCTATAGGAATACCTGCTTCAATAGGTTTCATAGAAAGATCAACTGGAAGTAATTGTGTTTGTATTGGATCAATTTTTAAAAGTTTTTCTTTTTTCTTTTTACTAGGTTTTTTAGACATATCAAATCTTGGGGCTCTCTGTAGTTCACCCTTTATAGCTTCTTTCTTAATTATTTCACCGTCTACTTCATCAAAATAGTTATCATCTAATTGAAAAGACTTTGGAGCTTTTTCATTATACGCTGTAAGTAACTTCTTTGCTTCTCTTATTTGGTCATATGTTTCAAATAAAGCCTCATCGTTATACATAGAACTATTATTTGTAATATAAGTATTATATGCATCTGCTAGTCTATTTAATTCAAGACTATCTTCTCTTGTTTTAATTTCTCCACCATTTTCATACATCCGATCTACTTTCTCAGATACTTCCTTAAAAGACATATCTCTAAGATATTCATTATAAAATTTACCCATTAGATGGTTTACGTTTTGCAGCTATACGTTTAATTGCTTCGTTAGCTTTATTAGTTCTTACTTTTTCATTAAGTTCTTGTTTCTTTAAACCTAATTCCCCTTGCATCCGTTCTTTATCTAGTTGAGCTTTTGCATTATCTGCTGCTTCTTTTGCTCCACTTTCTGCTTCTTTTCTATCTACATAGCCATCATTATTTTCATCGGCATCAATCATTTTAGCTTCTGCATTAATAGTAGCAACTTCAATTCTTGCTTGATTATCCATCTGAGTACGCTGATCTTCTCTATCTTCTTTCATCATTTCAAATTGCTGTTTAGCCTGTTCTGCTTGTTGAGCAGCTTGTTGTTCTGCTTGTTGCGCCTCTTGATTCTTTTGTTCTACATCTGCTTGAGATTTCTCTAACTCTTTTCTAATTTTTACTATTGAATCAGAATTTAATATTTTAGCTACATCTGCAAATGATACAACTCCTGCCTGTAATGCAGATTGAGCTAGTCCTTTTAAAGTTTCTAATGCTTTATCATCTTTAGCTGAATTTGAAACAAAAACTCCATAACTTGCATTAGTAAAATCATTAGCTTCAATATTTAAAAAAGTTCTTTGCATATCATCTCCAACATATTGAATCTTCTTTCCTTCTCTATAACTCATTTTTGCAACATCTACTAAAGCTGTTAATACTCGTTTTTTACATTCATTATGATTATAAAACCAATATTCTGTTATATGTGAAGATTGTGTTACTGCTCTTTCAGTATTTCCTACTAATTCAGATGAAGTTACTTGCCCTTGTCTTTGTCTACTTACTCCAGACAATTCTCCTAATTCAGTTTTAATCTGATCTAATAATTGTACATGAGTATTTATATAATTACCCATAGAAAGATCTACACTTTGGAACTGATTAAATGGTGCAGCATCTCTTGATCTATTTCCTTCTTCTCTAGAATTAATAAACATCACACCCATTGATTCTAAATAATACATCCATTTAGAAACGTCCCATCCTTCAGATGAAGGTATTTGAGATATATCCATAAGTGCTACTTTACCTTTAGATTTTGCAATAGCTAATTCTGTTCTATAATAAATAATATTATATAAATATTGAAAAGGTTTCATACGATCTATAAGTGATACAGACTCTGAGTTTCTTTCATTATAAATATATCCTACATAACCTGATTTTACATCACTAGGATTATTCATATCTCTTCGTTGATTTTTCTTTGGTTGAATATTGCAATAAATATCTTCTGCAATTTTAGTACCTTCCCAATACTCACTTACCCAATACCATTTTAGTTCTACCCCATCAAAATAATGAGTATCTCCTTTTTTTGTTGCATATTCAGGAATTTCAAATATCTCATCTACTATATCTTGTTGTACAGTTCCTGCCTCATCAGTATAAGTAACCATACCTATCTTTCTCATAGATTTCCATTCAACTTGAATTACACGTATCATACCATCTCTTCTATAAGATCTAATAGCTTCTGGATCATTAGATGGGAAAGTTCCATTACCAACTGTATCTAAAACTCTATCATAATTTACAATATTAAATTCACTATATGGATAATTTAATCCTCCATCATTATTTCCACGATTTGTACCACTCTCTAATCTATCCAAATCTTTCGGTGTTAAATATTGATAATATTCATCTAATACTGTAGACATAGTTAACCAACGTTCTTCTATTACTGCTTGAGATTCCTCAATATAAGGTGAATCTGGATCTAAAATTACTCGAATATCTAATGGATTACATACTCTTACTGTAGGATTTCCTGAAATATCCCCAACCCAATAAATTTCTTCTCCAGCTATAAGAGCATCTTTAAATCCTCTATTAAACTTAAGTTCTAAATTATCTTCTCTTACAAGAAATTCTAATATACGTTGTGCTATTGTCTCTCGTATATCCTGATAACTATAACTAATATATTTTTCAATTTCAGCAGGTGTTTTTGGTTTAGCTAAAGCCGCTTTCTCTGGATCTGTTTCAGCTAACTGTTGTTGTTCTTGTTGCTGCATTTCTTGTTCTCCAGGAGGGACTACTACTGAATATAAAAATTCCATCATCATATCCTTTTTCATAGTCTCAAGTTTAGAAATAGCATCTGGATCATGAGAGACTACTTTAAAATTAAAAGGTCTTTTTATTTCCTCTCCTATTAATAATTGTAATTTAGGAGAAATAATATCATAATGCTGCATTTGAGCAGGAAACTCTGCTTCATTAACTCCAAAAGGATTTAGAACATATTGAAAATCTGCTTGATCTAATTTCCCATTATATAAATCATAATTAATTTGTTTTCTAAAACGAGAAGATCGACCATTGTATTCCATTTCACTATATGTGATTCTCTCTAACTCATCTATACAAGTCTGTCCCCACTTTTTTCCTTTAGCGCTCCTAGACAATTTTTGCCTTGGCAAGTCTGCTAATACATATGCTCCGTTGTTTTCCATTACGTTTTCCTTTTCAACCTACAAAAATATATAATTTATTTCAATAATTCACTAATTTATCGTACTTTTCTTTTTTTAAAATGATTTGTACGCCAAAAACTATCAGATTGTCCATAATCAAACTGATTTTCTAGATCAATATGATAATTCTCATGACTATGTAAGATACATAACATAAAAGCTATAGCTCTATCAAAGTTACCTTGTTTATCATAGGAAATTAATTCTTTTAATAACGGAATAGATAAAATAGAGTGTAGGTTTAGTTTATCTCCTTCATCCGTATCCGCACGTTTTTCTAATAACCAATCTCGTAAATAGATTTCAGCCTGGACTTTAATAGGCTCACTCATATGAACGCCATACCCTCTGCTTACAGTAGACCGGTTTACAATATCTTTCAATATACTTGGTTGAGACTTTAATAAATGTAAACATTTTTTCTGCTCAAAATATATCTTCAAACCTTTTAAATTATTTTCATATAAGGTTTGCGCATTATAATATGTAAGAAGTTTCCTAATATTCTCATAATATTCTTTTGCGGTTTCTGGTCTACCTGTATATTCAGCTACTGGTAAATTATAAGTTTTATCAAATTTCTGGAATGTCTTATATATAAAAGTACTTCCTAATGAACTTGTTGTTGAACTATCTTGGTCATAAGGGTCAGTTCCTGCTATATATAATCCGAATGGGCTATCTTCAGAAGCGTCTCTATAAGGATGTTCCCATATAACAATACATCCTTCCTTATCTTCATTAGGTTTTAATGGAAATTTATTAATAGGTTTTAATTCATTATTTGGCATCCATTTTACTGAATCTTTTTCCCAATATAGTTCTCCTATCATAGCCATATCTTGGGCTTTTTTTGTAACTTCTATTTCAGCAAGCCATGCGTTTAATTCAATAGTTGGAAAAATATTTCCACTTGTTTTTAAGAAAGCTTCTCTAGGAGTTTTTGGAGATTGAGTAATATACTTTTCCCAAGTAGATCTAGAATCAGTAGTCTTTAAAATAGTACGCTCTTGATCTAAAAATGTTTCAGCCGCTTCTCTTTTAGAATTACCGTTCTCATCAACCATAACTACTACCTTACCATCTGACAATGTTACCTTTCCGGGTTTATACCACATATCATCAATAAAAAATCCTGCATTAGTTCCTAGTCCTCCTTCGTCCCAAATATTTTCATAAGGTCTTAACCAGTACTTTTCTGGATTATAAAACATCTCAGCAAAATCATTTGAACCTCCATCCATATCACCCCCTGTTCCAAATATTAATGGCATTCCAATCATAACATTACCATCTCTAAATACTGGGGCTGTTACCATATATGCATTTATAAGATTAGGAAATTTTCCAGCCTCTTCAAATAGCATTAAATCTGCAGTCTTACCAATAGCAGCAGAGAAATTATCTTTAAATGTTAAGGTAAATATTTCACTGTTATACCCATTCCAAACTTCTTGCCCGTCTACTACTTCTTTAAATCTAGCCTTTACAAAATCTCTTCTATCTGGATTTCTACGTTTAGCCCATGCAGTATATTTATTTAAGAAGTTTAACATTTCAAATGCCATACTCATAGTTGCATTAGAATACTCATTCAAATATGCTCCTATTATACTTGTAGAATCTCTATAAAAATTATATTGATATACACATAGTGCGCCATTCTTATAAGAGAATCCTTTTCGTCGGGCTTTAGCTACTATAATTCCTTGTCCATTCTGTCTTGCTATTTCACATTCCATGAAATAATAATAATCCATATCTAAAAATGATGGGAATGTTAATACTTTTCTTTCTATTTTTCCCTGTTTTACAGTAGCTTTAATTTGTGTAAAATTCAAATAAAAATAGTGAGCTCCTGTAATTCTAACACCCCCTACTTCAAACCCTTCTAAACATCTACGAGTTTGTTCTTCCCAATATTCTCTATAGGCATAAGTTCCTGCAGGAGAATTTGTATAATAACCATTCTTAAGAAAGCTCTTAGCCTCACAAGAAAATTCTCTTGTATTAACAAATTCAGGTACTATTTGGAAGTGATTCATATTAATGTAGTCTATATAAAATTGAAAATGCATCAAGCACACTTGGATTGATGTAAAGAGGTAATCTATCAGATAAATTAAGATCATCAGTATCATATACTACTGAAACACCTGGAGGTACAAGTAACCCTTTAGCTAGATAAAATTGTTGATTTATTGCAGTTCCTGGCATATTACCATCTTCTACATATAAATCAAATGCTGCAGCAACAGGTAAGATATTAGTAATACGCATATATCTAATATTCTTAGAATAAAATGGTATTTGTTGAGGAACGTTTGGAGCTCCAGTATTTAGTGTTCTATATGTTTTAGTATTTCTATCCATTATCCTCCTATTTTTAAAATATTCATTTGAGTTCCATTAATTTCTGTTACTAATTTTGAAGTTGCAGTAGTTGATTCTACTTTCCAAACCACTAATCTATAAACAGGATTACACTCTTCATCTCCTTCATGAAGAACTAATAAACTTCCAGAACAACTTCCTTCTCTTACATTCCCATTTCCTCTACAGTAAATATAACAATGCGATGGACTCAGATCTGACCAAGTATACGATTCTCCATCACATGTTCCTTTTTCTAACTTTACACCTCCTAATGTTCTATTATTTACAACAGATGTATCACACGCAACATTCCAATCAAATTTATATACCCCATTGTGTCCTATTGTTATTGCATTCGCTGCATAACCTGTTCCTACATCAATACTACCACCTGCATCTGATAAAACTTTGTTAAATTTTATTATTTCTGCATAAGCTTCACCATCTGTTGCTGATGTAGTAGTTACACCTGATGTTTTAACTGATAAATACTCCGCTATACCAATAGTATCAGTCCATGGTACATTAACTACTAATTGATCAGATGCATTCTTTTGTATACCATAAGTTTTATTAACAGTAGATGAAATAGGATTAGCAATTACTAATTGTGTTGTATTATCTTCTAATTTTCCTAATCCTAAAACTGTATCAGTCATCATAGAATATGTCGTATTAGTATTATACCAAGGAACACTAACTCCCATTTGTTCAGATGAATTTAATTGAATTGGATATACCCTATTCTCTTCTCCAGTAACACCTGCTTCATAAGATTGTGTTAATTCAGTGTTCGATCCTAATTCAACACCTCCTAAACTTGAAGCTGTAGCAACAGGCAAAGTATAAATAGTGTCCGTTGGTGTAACCCAAGTGCCGTCTCCTCTTAGAAAAGTAAGACCGCCCCCTCCTGTAGGAACATGTCCCACATTAGTAGTTCCTGCATAAGCATTAGGACTGACTATTACTGATCCTACATTTGGAGTTATAGTAGTTACTGTTCCTGTTGAAACAGCGGCTGGTCCAACAGTTACTGAATCAACTCCACCAGAAGCTATAGAAGAATTCGTTCCTACTTTACCATTTTCATCAACAACAAGAGCTTTGGTAGATGTAGAAGCATCTGCTTTCTCTATATATACATAATACCTAAACCTAGATATTAAATCCCAGATATGTTCGCCAAACCATTTCATATTCTCGGTCCGCAATCAGGAGACAATCCTCCAGTTCGTGTTTCATGTTTAGCTGTATTCATATATCGAGTTTTATTATGTTCATCTTTATACGCAACAGTTAACTTTTTCCTATTCTTTCTATGGGTTACAAAACTTACATGTATCCAATTAGGATTATTATCATCACCAAATTCCCATATCATCTGATCAAATATCAAATTATCTTTAATATAATGATACATCTCTGCATTTGTTTTATGCCCAAAAGTATCATCTATATCTATAGCCTGACCTTTCATATGCTGTGAAGTTTTAGATCCACCTATAGCTGTATTTACTTTTTTTCCACGAAACATACTATTAATCTTTATAGGACCTCCTACCCATTCTCTTAATGGTTCAAATAAATTTTCTCCAAGGTCCATCAGACATTTTAATTCTTCAGGTCCGGGGGTATTATCTATATTTCTACGTAAAGCTGTTCTACTAAAGGTAGCTTCTTTATAACTTATATGTTCACTTATTTTTGTCATATTAGCAACCTTTGGTTTCGCACCATCCGAGACGTATTTTATCTCCTGTAATTTTGCAGATTCCTCTACAGACGGCTTCCTTAACTTTTGTAATAGTACTTTTAATTTTTTGATGAGTTCCATCACACCATCCCTCCAGATTACTTGTTTGTCCACATTCACATTTTTTCATTATTATTATTTTTTATTATACTTTAGATATATGTTCTCCAACATTTCCGATAGCATAAGTACCAAAAATCCATATTATAAAATTACTCCAACCAGCAAAATCTGATTTCCCTGCCCACAAAATAGCAGTAGCTATTATAAATAACATTATTGCAAAAGTCATTTTACGTCCTCCTAAAAATTCATATATTTTATTCATTATTTTATTTATTTAATTAATTAATGTGCCCAGCCAATATACAAGAAATATTAGTAATATATATATTCCAAATACTTTCCAAGCAATTTGTTCCTGATTATTATTGTGCTGATTCATTTTTTAATTTTAATAGTTCATTACATTTTTCATATTCCTCTATTTCAATGAAATATTCAATCATTGCATCATAATCAGGCTCTTCTTGTTCAATATTAAACGGTAAAGGCAATTCATCATACATTTCAAGTAATGCATCAAAGGTGTATTTACCAGTTAAAATTGCATATGCATTTTGCATTGCATCGTCTAAGATTTCTGTATCATATTTCTCTCTGGGCATATTCTGTTTTCTTTTTAATACTATTTATCATTTTCTCTAAATATCTCGCAAACATTTCAGCAGGCATCCATTCTAATGTTAGAATTGCTTTTCCATGATAAAACAATACATTACCATAAACATCTATTGTATCTTCACCTCCTACTCTACGAGTTAATAATCTTTTATTTTCTTTTGTAGATCTAAATCCATAATTTGTTACTAACTGTTTTCTTGTTATTGCCATACTTAATTGTGTTTACAACCTTCTAGTGTTGCTAGTTCTTTTTCTAACTCTACTATCCGATCTTCGTTTTCATTAATCATTTTAATTTTCTTTTCTAGCCTATTTTCTAAAACTTGAATATCTTCACCTAGTTGAGCGATCTGACTATAGGCTATTCCCATAGTGAAAATGATACCTATTATCCAAATTATATTTCCAATACTTAAAGTAAAATCTTTTCCCATTAGTCTTTTTCTTTTTCTTCACCTTCGTATGCAAAAATTGGCCACCTCTTATCTGGACATTCTGAAGATCTCCAAGAGGCTTTAACACTTAAATTACAACCGCATTTTGTACATTCACTTCCTGCTAGAAAAGGGCATCTTTGACAAACAGAAAGTCTAGTCGCCATCTGTTTTTTAGATACTTTTTCCATTCCATCAGCTACATGATTAGCTAAAGCTTCTCCTAAATTTAAAGCCTTCTGAAATAAAGAAGGAGATTTTTTAGGAGTTTGTATTGCCTCACTTGCTACATTAGCCGCTTCTGGTGCAATATTGAATCCAGTTTTACTATTAATAGGTTGCGCCTTATTAATCGCTGTATTTACCTTATTAGCATATGTTGGTTTAGTTTTATTTGTATTTGTTTTATTACATCCACATCCCATAATTATTATTTTTTAACGTTCAAACATTCCAATCTCACCTCCACCGCGGACACGAGAATCTGTTTTTACTTCTTTTTTAATTCTAGTTTCTAATTTATCTAAACTGTCTACAATACTTCCTACCTTTTCCAAATTATATGCTACATCTTTCGCAGTGTATACAGGTTTTCCATTATCATCCATTCTAAGAAAATCAATATTCTCAAAATATCCAGCTAATTTATCTGATGCTCCTTTAGCTGCTCTCATGAGTCTCATTGTATGAGTCTCTTGGAGTTCTCTATATGTTTTCATAGCTGATAATATTTCTGGGCTTTCTTTCCATTTCTTATCTCCTATAAAATCTCTAACTACAACATCTCTTTTTTTCTTTGCAGGATAAACTGCATAAGGACTATGATAATCACACATAAAATATACATATGATATATGTTTTGTAGCTTTTTCTTTTCCTTTTGTCTTATCTTGTTTCCATATAGCTTGAAAGCATGGTAAAGCTAATGAATCAGGGCTAAGAACTATATTTCCATTTTTTAAATCAAATAGTGACATATTTTAACTTTTAAAATTTATTCCTTGACCTCCACACTCTTCACAATTTTCTGCCCCTTCACACGGACAGTCATGATCTGGTTCCTCATCCGGTTCTGGCGGAGGCGGTGGTGGTGGTGGACAACAATTCGCATTATAAAGTGGATCATTAATTATACAATTTTGTTGTGGATCATTTAATACTATTCCTGCTATATTATAAGTTCCATAGTTATTCCCTCCTCCTGTAAAGTTAAAAATATTACAAGTATGAGTACCCATAGCTAAACCATCTGTCATAAAACTAAATTTACTAAAATCATTACCTGTTCCCGTTACATGCCATCCCCCAGCAGCAATTCCGGATCCTACTGTTTCTGTAATAGTATTTGTCGCTCCGTCCCATATTCCAGCATGAACAACAACAGCCGAACCATCTGTAACAGACCATTCAAAATGTGCATTTACTCCAGTTGATGCAGGTAGTGGGTCAAGACAGCTTATAGTCCAAGTTATAGTTCCGTCAGAATTATTAGCATAACAAGCTCCAGTTGCATTACTACATGTAAGATTTGTATAACTCGATAATATCATAGGATCACAACTTAGTCCTACCCAACTTGGCATTGGAGGTGGTAGTATCGGAGGACATGTCCCAACGGGCCCAGGACTACAAAGATGTGATGCTACTCCGAAGAAGTAATTTAAAGGTGTACCACTAAGAGCTGCATCATTGGCTATTAGCCACGCTTCAAAATCTGCTAAAGTATCAGTTACTGCTCCTCCATAACTAGTATTAGCTATTATATCTAATATGAATTCATCCCATTTTGTATAGAAATACATATTTCTATTTATAAGAGTAGACAAACTTAATCCAGGAAAGTTTACAGTATCTAACATTATTGTGAAATAATGCAGATTTCCAGTACAATAAAGACCTGTTGCTGTATCATGACAATTACAACAACCTCCTCCACCACAGAAAGCCTCCTGACAAGCTCTGAATCGAATAGTACGTATATCGTGATCTCTTAACCCATTTGCTGCTTCAGATATATAACCTAATAATCTTAACTCACTATTCTGCCAATTTGCCGGTGGAGGGCCAGGGGGTAGTATATCATTCACACATGGGGTGGTTACATGTGCTAATCCAGGGCCGCAGTTTGCTGCATCGTCACAAAAAGCATCCGGACAACCCATACATAGATGTGTTTGATCAACTGGAGAATCTCCTCCCATTGGTCCGCATTGCCAATCTAGAGGAATAGTAACTGTTCCTGGTGGGTATATAGTATCTAATGTTACAGGCGCATTTCCAGATTGTACTGGATTAATTATACTATTTTCTGGAAAAGCTTGATTAAACTCTGCCATATTATATTGTGTAGTTGTACCATATTCAGTTAGAGTATAAACTATTTGTCGCGCAAGTGCTTTTGCTTCTTCAGATTTTTGGCGGTTTACAACTGAACTAGTTGAATCATTATAAGTAGGGGCTGCGATATTAGCTGGACTATATTTAGTTTCTCCAAATAGCTTTTCCCATTGAGTATCGGTATAACCTTCTAACTTTGCCGACATAAAACCTGATGATAATTTTTTAGCCCCTTCTGGGTTAGTAATAGGATTCAGTGGATCTATTAAAGAACCTCTTGCTTGATTATCTAAATTAGTATGGGTAATATCTCCCTCTAATGTTATTATCTTTAACTGATTTCGAAGTTTGATTACTTCTGCTTCAGTTGTTAAATATACAATTCCTATACCAGGTATGTCGATAGGATAGCTCATTAAAATCCTGTTACTGGACTTACAGCTGCTGCTGCGTTTAAAGGTAAAATCGTTCCTGGTAGATTAGCTTGTCCTATATTTTTACCTACTCCAGCATTAATAGCATCTATAGAAAAAGTTGGAACAGCTATAAAAGGAAAAGGTCCTATAGGAATTCCCGAAGTTATTTGCGCTATGATAGCTAAATTCTCTGCTATATTTTCTTCAGTTGCTTGAACTCCTTTACGATCTTGATCCGCATGAAATTTATCTCTATAACTTGCTAACTCTCCATTACGTCTTTCTAATATCTGAATTTCTTGAATTACTCCGTCTTGTGGCATTATCTTATATTTTATTAATTATTATGCTTTAGTCCAATAACCATACTCAAGTAATATTAAATCTGAACTTGAAGATATAGCACTTATTATACCGCTATTTATCACGTTAAAGAAACACCATTCATTTGGCTGTATTACTGAAAGTGACGCCGATGCTAATGTAAGCACAACAGCACCAGTAGCAGGCGTTGTCCCATCAGCTACAAATCCTGTATGTTTTACGTATAAATAATGATTACCTGCGGATCCCGCTGGCTTTATCACAGTTGCAGAACCTCCAGTAGCCTCTAAAGCTACCCTTGAAGGCATTATTGCAGGTGCTCCTACTGTTAGAGTTTCTGAATCTGTCATATCTAATAGATCAGTAGTTAAAGTAGAACTCTTTAATGTTAATGTTGTTGTTAATGTTGCCATTATATTATTTTTTATTTGTTTGTATTTTCATTTATTATATATAATCTTTTAGGTTTTACTTTAAAAACCCCAAAATGATGTAGTCTTACTTTAGCACATTTTCCCTCCTCAATCTTATCTTGAACAAATTTAAATTGAGATTTAATTATACTTTCTACCACATATTCTGGTAAATCATATTTCTTTGCTAACATTTCAAGTAACTCACTCTGCTCTTTTCCAATCATGCCTAACTAATACATCGTTTGTAAAATACTGTAGTTGCTGATCCCACTTTTACATCAGCCTGTTGTATATTCGCATACCATAAAGTTGTTCCCACTCGAGAGGAAAAAGTCAGACTCCCCCAGCCTACCCCAGAGATTTTCGTCAGCCCTGGACCACTATATACTATATTTTCTAGGTCTATACTAGCTGAATCCTGCAGAGTTTGAAATGCTACATAATCTCCTTTAGGTAGAGTTTCACCTGCTTCTACTACAATACCACCACATCCTAAACTGTGGCTCTTATTTCGTTTTATTGCTCCTTCTAATCTTGTAAATTCTGTTATTGCGCTCATTATTCTTTTTATTAAATTAGTAGCGGGTGAAGGAATCGAACCTCCGGCTCCGGCTAATGAAACCGGCGAGTTTACCATTACTCTAACCCGCGATATTATACTTTTTTATTTCCTTCAATGTTATGGGGTTTAAAGTGAGAAGTTTCAGGCATTACAAATTCTGCCTCATCCCACGTATCCCTATCCACCATAAACTCTGCAAAATCAAATATATCTTTCCAAGGCTCTTGTGTATTTTTAAGCCCTTCAAACCCTCTAGCTGTATATAACCTTCCAGCTACATCTCCAGAAGGATCATGTATATCCCATAACCTTCGGGGAGTACCATCATTTAATTCTTTTCTATAATGTACAGTTAATTTAAACTGATTTATATAATTTCTTGCAACGTCCTCCTTTACACAGGAACTTGTTACACGATACGCATGACACGCATGTGGTAATTCCATTGGAGTTGTATTTTCTTCTTTTGCCATTATTTTTATTTTCGCTATAGTTATAACACTACATCTCTTAATTCAAATGCAAAGATATATAAAAATAATTTATAAAATATAATTTTTTATAAAAAATATTTTTTAAGGTATATTCACAGATGCAGACCATTATTGAAAACTCCCCCCGGTCTTGAATCAAGATTCAATCCCCCCACGTCGAAATTGATTTAGATCCATCACCTTTTCTGAAGATAGATATGGTAGATAACAATCAACCTATCGTTGCTACGCCAGCTGTGGCTACACCTGTTGAACAGGTAGAGTACACACGCTGTGATGGGCCATTCTCTACTAAGGATGGACGACAACTCTTATTCCTAAGACAGGATAGAGAAGTCTCCTTCGATGAGAGTACAGGCGAAATCATAGACGATACCAAGTCTTATGCTATCCCTTACTCAGTAGAAGCTAAGGCTCAAGCTGATGCTATCCTTGCCAAGTTCGGTAAGATAGTACGCAAGCTATCGTAGCAACGGGAACTAACTATCCAGCCAGATAGAACAGTTCTGAAGTCGTGATACACTTCATTAATCAGTATCATAACCAACTAGCGAAGGAAGGAGCTTTATGCGAGAACCGAAGTGCTAGTTGGTTTCTTTTTAAACTAACCAGCCTACTGGGCTAACACTACACATTATGGACAAAGAAGAAAATGAAGATCTTGTTACGAGTTATGAATACGCTTTGGTTATCATACACCACTTAGAGGACAAGGTTAAAGAACTTGAGAGCAAACTCATTGAACTTGAAAGCCAACTAGATTATGCTAATGGACACCACCTACATAGCCATTATGATGATTATGATTTTGAAGAAGCACAACAAGAACTATCAGAGATGGCTAAGCTGGAAGCAGAGATGGATGAAGGAGAGAGAGCGGAATAGCTCTCTTTCTTTTTTTATTTAGATCAAAGACCTTTACTAAATTGTGGTACAATAAAAGAACTAGTGTTGAGTGCGTGTGTGTGAGACACGATAAAGACAGTATTACGACCTCTGAGTAAATGTAAGAGTTTGCTGTCTTTATTTTTTATTTAAATCCATGACCTTTACTAAAGCTTGGTATGTATGTGTATCGTGTGTCTATCTGTATTGCGAATTATATTCCCTATTCCCTTATAAACTACTCAACACTAAATGATATTGATAAGAATAACGAAAATAAGTATACTCTTAGACACTGTATACTCATACACCTACCATTTAACCTAACATTTTAATCATTGTTATTACAGTATATTACTATATATATAGCTAAAGTTGTGATAACACCAAAAACCGAAGAGTGCAATGAGATAACTGTACAACATTACAAATGGATGTAAACAAAATCAAACAATTAGTAACTGACTTACCTGTAGGTCAAGCTATCGCTTTAGCATTAACGCGTATTAAAGACGATAAAAATACAGGTGCAAAGACATTCCAAATAGAGTTTGGTCAAAAGATGACTGAAACTAATGCACCAACTGGAACAAACTTTGTAGCAATGATGCAAGCATCTAATCCTGCATTTAGTCAAGGCTCAGGTTGTAGACGAGTATGGTTAAACTTTGGGATAGCTGAGGTTCTAAAATACTTCCCACAAGTAGATAAGAATGCATTAGACCAATTACCAATTAGAACTACTTCTTCAAGTGGTCCTGGTATACTTATTGGTCAAGTAAATCCTAGTGTTCAGCATAATGGAGAAGAGAAATACTTCAGAGTTAGAATTAACGAGGTATTTGAATCAGATGCGAATACATATGAATTAGCTAATCTAGATACTCAAGCTAAGAAAGCAGGGTCAACAGGTCGAATGATTAAGGGCCTAAATCCTGTTACTAACAAGGTAGAACATATCTTTAGTAGAACTGAGATAGCATCAGCAGTAAAAGATGCAGAAGGTAATTTCATCAATGAAAATGGTTGGAAACATCAATACATTGCTGAACATGTGGATGTATCAAGTCCATATGCAACAACTTCTGAAGGTGTTGAATTTGTAGAGGCAACTGGCGAGATAGTATCATCAGTGCCTACATTAGACTAAATTAACTGGCTGGATATAGAACTTGAGAGTGTGTGATGCACTCTCTCGTTCTTCCTTTTATTTAGCCATCAATCTTTTAAAATAATAAACTTATGAAATCAACATTAAAACATTTCGCAGATATGTTCTTTGTAACAATTAACTATCTTCTTTTAGTAATAGCACCATTATTTATAGTATTAAACATACTTAATGTATGTAGTTTTAATAATGGCTGGTTAGACTTATTTAGTATCATAGTAGCAGCAGTATTGATGTTAATAAGTCGTGTAGTAACAATGGAATCAAGAAGAGCTCATAACAATGGGAATAGATTCTTATTCTAACAATATAACCGTGATGACCATTCACCCTTTCCCTACTTGTTTTGTCGTAACAAGAATGCGAGCGGTTACATCATAGAGATAGAGGAGTTTATTGTGTAGCGATATAAAGCAAGCAATATGAATGAGATTAGGCATAGTCTCAAATTAAGGTTGATCACCTCTTTATCTATCTTTATCTCATTTTGAACACTACGACCCATGCTCAGAGTCTACATTTACTAATCAGGAACGATTAGCCAATTTATTGGGTGTGTAAAGCTGGTCACAAATAGTAATTAAACTAGAGTACCATTCTATTGCGCTTAGTTTGCTTAACAGCATCAAAGAGGCTTGAATGTATAATGTATTAGTTAGTATTTGATTGCAAATAAAGGTTGTGTGTGTTCAATCTGTATGAGTCAGTAATAGTATTGTAAGTGGAGGCTAAGACATATACTAATCTATATGCGGCAAGAGACTTTCTAACGCTATTACTAGACTTATACTATAAAATAAATGTTTAATAAAAGATAATAATCATGAGTAAAAAGAAAGGTAAGACTAACATGAAGTTAGCAGCATTAAATGAATTAAATGCTATTGATAAAAGAATAAAACGGTTTAAAAACAATTTAGAGAAAGTCTCTCAATTATTATCTCAAAGAGATACAATAAGAACCAAGTTAAAAACAAAAAAATAAAGAAATTATGGTAATAACTACAATAATGGTCGTACATTTGTTATGGTTTGTGATCGGAGTAACAGTAGGACTTTATATAATGACACAAGTAAACAAAAAACAAGATGCAAGAATACATTCTCAATTATTAGAGCTAGAGGATAATCTTGCAGGATATACAAAGATAACTAATGAATTAAGAGTTAAACTTAGATTATCTGAAACTAAATTAAGAATATATGAACTTAATTCTCATATACATTCAGATATAAACTAATTCAATAAATCATGGCACATAAATATCAACATCTTATTGATACTCTTTTAGAAGACAATAAGATAGAAACAGTAAGTAGTCCAAGATCGAATTGGAGATTTAAAGTTTATCCTTCACCTAGAGTATGGCTTACAAAAGAAACATTAGACACTAAATGGGTGAGTAATAAAATAAATAAATTAAAATATGGCAAAAAAGAAAGAAAATAAATGGAAAAGCTATGGAAAGCCTATAGCTGAACCATTGACTGGTAATATGGACTCTGCATTCTTTGATATTGATCTTGATCCTAAACGTAAAGAAGACGAAACGTATGAAGATTATAAGAAACGTAGAAAAGAAGGAAATAGGAGAATAAAACTACACTTAAAAGGAAGAAAAGTTAACTAATTTAGTTATCTTTGCTGTCCTTTGATTACACTCAGCACTACTTAGAAATACTATAATGTATTGATAGAGTAGGCAATGTTGGAATGTGCTTCAAATAAACATATTAGAGAGAGTATACATGGTGCTCGAAACAGAATTCTGTTTTTAGGTTCGAATCCTTACTACTCTATAATACATTTAATAACACTTAAAAGAAGAAGAACAATGGAAGTATCTAATCAGATCCTTAGTGATATAGTTGTCTTTAATAAATACGCCAAGTTTTTACCTGAAAAAGGTAGAAGAGAGACATTTAACGAAATATGTAATCGTTATCAAGAAATGATGATTACAAAACATCCACATGTGGCAAAGGATATAAAACAAGCCATGACATTTGTAAAACAGAAGAAAATCTTACCTTCGATGAGAGCTATACAGTTTGCGGGAGCTGCTATAACTAAGTCAGAATCAAGGATTTACAACTGTGCGTATTTACCAATAGATGATTACAGAGCTTTTTCTGAAATCATGTTCCTTTTATTAGGAGGAACAGGAGTTGGATATTCAGTACAATTTAAACATGTAAGAAATTTACCAGAAATAGTTAAACCTTTAAAATCTCAAAAGTATGTGATAGGAGATTCTATTGAAGGGTGGGCTGATTCTGTAAGACATCTAATTGGGAGCTATTTAGGTATTAGAAAAACAAAACCGGTATTTGATTTTTCAGACATAAGACCTAAAGGTTCTAGATTAGTAACAGCT
>TARA_R110002020_G_scaffold419155_1_pt1 | contig 18582 bp, 16 predicted proteins | sample TARA_R110002020 | Tara Oceans TARA_R110002020 (sample SAMEA4396489) | marine metagenome | biome: Westerlies Biome; feature: [MES] marine water layer (ENVO:01000295) within the mesopelagic zone...; material: water (ENVO:00002006), including particulate matter (ENVO:01000060) such... | reverse complement strand
GGGTCCTTGGTTCGAGCCCAAGAGGGGGAGCAAAATTAAGCCTTAGCTATTTATAGTTGAGGCTTTTTTGTTTTTACTAAGCCTGTATCTACGCGGGTTTAGAGTATTTATTGAACGTTTGCTTTCCATTACCGAGAAAGGGGTGTTTCTACCACAATGCTTCAAAAAAGGGTACCATTACTGGTTACCGTATTAAAAGTTACTGGGTACCATATGAAGTGCACCAATTGTTTCACTTTAATAATTGGTAATGAACAACAGTTTAAAAATTCGCTTCGTCATTCGAGCAAATCGAACTAACAAACAAAACAAGTGCCCACTTAACATTCGACTTACCTACAAGAAGGAAAGGAGACAATTCTCATCTGGATTGACAGTGGATAAAGATTTTTGGAATGCCAGCAATCAAAATTTAGATGATCCATCAATTGAAGGACAGGCTCTGAACAATGATCTCAATATGATAAAGCACAAGCTTCAGAATATCTATCTCGGGCTTAAAATTCAAGAACAAAAATTTAGTGTCGATGATATTTTAGCTTTATTTCTTAATAAGCCCACCACAAACATTGATAATATAGGTGTGCTAGAAAACTTCGATACCTTTTTGAGAAAACAAAAGCGACTCATAGGTAAGGATATAAAGGAGGTTACCTGGAAAAAATTTAATTACGTTTTTAAAGACATGAAGCATTTTGTCAATGTTGTCCTGTGTAAGGAAGATGTTGCCTTGAAAGATTTAAATCAAAGCTTTCTGGATCAGTTTCAGTACTATTTGAAGACGGAAAAAGATCAAAAGCAGGTAACCGTAAACAAAGCTGTTCAAAGGCTTAGAAAGCCCATTCAGGTAGCTATAGGAGAAGGTTTGTTGGGATCTGACCCATTTGGTCAGCACAAGCCAGGCAAGGTGGTTAAGGAGGTTGTTTTCCTTACTGAAGAAGAGTTGAGAAGGTTGGAGAATCATACCTTTCTTTCAAGACGCCTTGAACGAGTTAAGGACCTGTTTATATTTTGTTGTTATACAGGACTGGCTTACCGCGAGATGTCAAATTTAAAGCTGGAACATATTATTAAAGGTTTTGATGGTGGACTATGGATAAATATGAAAAGAGAAAAAACAGGTAAGAATATTTCTGTTCCATTGTTGCCTCAGGCAAAATTAATAGCAGACAAACACAGTGGACATTGTGAAACTATTTTTACCCCTTTGAGCAATCAGAAATTCAACTCCTACTTAAAAGAGATCGCGGATAAGCTCGAGATTAACAAAAGTATTAGCCATCATACAGCGCGTAAAACTTTTGCATCAACAGTGCTTTTATACAATGATGTGCCTATGGAGATAGTTAGTGAGTTATTAGGTCATTCCAGTATTCAGATTACCCAGCAATATTACGGTAAGGTTGTACAAAAAAAGGTAGCTGAAGCAATGAGTAAATTAACTAAAAAAATTCCTTCAAATAATGATTATCAGCTAAAAGAAGTTATTGAGAAAACATAATTAAAACATAGGATTATATAACAACTAGGTGATTGTCGTTTAAATGAAAGGATGCTGTTCAATTAAAAAGCCGCAAAACTCTTGAATTGATATTGAAAAAAAAGAAAACCAAAAGACTTGCCTTATGGCTAATCAAAAAGTAATATTTTTTTGTGTACCAAATTTTCATATGTTTAATATTAGTAACAATTATATAATGAACATAGAACATCAGCAAATTCTAAAACTACTCACTGCTTATTTAAATAAAAATCCCGAATTACGATTTACTCAAGCTTTATTTAATCTAGATATTAATCAAAAACCGATATCGAAGGATCCATTTAATAGGGATTTGAGAGATAATTATGGAGATAAAGATTCTTCAGTATTGCATAGAATTGTTGACCGGTTGGAACAATTTGAAAAACAGAATAATTAAAATTGAATGTTTAATAAACCCTTTCTAGAACTTACTCATTTTGCTTACACTAAATCCCAGAAAAAATTTAGCAACAGCGATTCAATAGAATCAAATCCATATTTTATTGGATTTGGTAACCCTGATTCAGACATACTGTTTGTCGGACAGGAAATGGCAATTGATCCATTGAAAAACTCTGTTACTCTCGAAATGGAGTCTTACAGGAATCCAGAACATTGGAATACTATCATTGAGAGGAAAATTTCAGAAATTAATTACTCCTTTAGTAGTAAGAATGCCTTTTTAAACCCTAGAAAACCTTACAACATTAAAGCAACTGGAACTTGGCAATCGTACGAAAAAATAGTTGAAAAAATAAAGAATTTAAATCTTAACCAGAACCTAGAATTTTTTCAACACTGTTTTGTGACGGAGTTAAATACAAAAACTTCTAAAAGACAAATTGGTTTTAAAACTTGTGACGAAAGAGAGTTAATAATTAAGGACAAGTTTTATAAAGGTTTCCCCATTACAATTTTAGCAACAGGCTCTTACATCGAAAATAAAGCAACGATTGAAATGTTATTTGACGTAAAGCACTCCAAAGATGATTCCGATTCACAGAAATATAAAAGATTTGAAGTGTACTATAGTCAGAATAAAAAAAGAGTTTTAATAAATACAAGACAGTTGAGTCGATTTTACTTCAGAAGAGAGGAGAAGGATTTGTACTTTCAAAAAATTGTAAACCAAGTGAAGTAAACGCTGGCGACAGTTTGTAAAAATAATGGTTTGTTCTCGCCTATGTGGAAAGACTGATTGGCAGGTTTAAGTTTTGGAGACATTTAATTATAAAGATTACTCAGGGCTATTATGGTAAGATTGTGAATAAGACACTGGGTGTTACTTGAAAAATCTTTCAAAAAAGTTAGTCAAAAGAGATGAGTACAATGTGCTAATTGGTTTCAATCTGGAATTAGGTCGAAGTCGTCATAAAAAAGAATGTCTGGTATTTCTGGCGCAATATTAAAACCACACTTGTTAAAATGTTTGATGAGTTTTTTTAATGCAATTTTTGGATTTTTGTTAAATCTCTGGTATCCTTTACTGGAGGGAGATGGTACATCGTAACTTAATTGAGGGGGATATACCTGGGCTATTAATATTTTGGTGGTATGTCTGAATTCTTGCCAGATTTCTTTCATAATCAAATTTAAAAGACTGTATCCACGGTATTTTGGCTCTATGAAGATAAACTCCAAGAAAAGTATATCGATACCTGCTTCGTTTACGCATTCTACCTCGATGAATTCATCTGTAAATTCAAAAGTCTCCATGTCAAACATCCGATCTAATGGCAGGTGCTCTATTTTTTCGTGAAATTGCATGTCGCCTATGCAATAGCCCTGTGATTTTGCATCTTCTACCCTTAGCCTTGTCAAATTAAAGTGTCCCATATTTTCAGATTCATCATTCATAGTATGAAAATTTATAGTGGCAAATATGTCCATGAAGAAATTTTCAGGGAAACCCTGGTCCTCAATAGTCCTGTAGTCGTAACTAATGCTAATCCAAAAATCATCTAACTCCGAGGAAACCTTGTCTAAAATATCACACATCGTAATTAAGTTTAAAACAAATATTCTAGACCAATGGTTTTGGATTTTAGGTGAAGGTTTTCAAAATCATCCCTCTCAATAATACTTTGACCTGTTGATGCATTATCAAAGATTGTAATTCCAAAGCTTTTTGCGTATTCCCTAACTTGTCTAGGTTTAAATCCAGACGTTTTACAAGCAGTTTGCAGGCTTATATAGACCTTTCCATTAATATTGGCGCTTGTGTTATTACGGTGCTCAAATTGATTGCTTAAGACTGCCAAACAGATGTATTCCACAAAGTAATCTTGGTCTTCAAAAAATTCATTGTAATCATCGTGACAAAATTTTTTGTCTTCAATTATAATGTCATCCAGAGTATAGGATACATCTTTGCCTTCAAGTCTTAGATCTACTATTTTTAAAAGTTGGTCTTTAATATCATAGATAGTTAACCTCTCATTGAATTCTGCATTATTAAGGGTTTTATAAAAATTGAAACTACGAGTCCTCAAAATTGCAGCCTTACCTTGAGTGAGAGTTTCTTTGATAGAGGTATCGGTCAAATAAGTAAGCTTGTTATACTTTTCTAAGACTGGTTCCAGGCAGTTGATTGTATGTGTTGCTATGCAACAAGCTATAGGCTCTAATTGGTCACTCATTAGGAATAATTTTTCTTTTGAAATTAAGGCTTTACTCAAGATCGGCAATGGAACAAAATATTGTTTAGTAGGCAAATATGGACGTGTTTAATGCTAATCCGGAATTTAATTTGTTTTCGTCATTAACTGCTAAAATGCGCCTTCTGGGGATGCTTATTTGGATAGTAATATCCAATGTCTAACGACTTACCTTCAATAATCTCCAACCGTGCTCAGGGAGCTTGTAATCGTCTACTTTCATAATTTTCCTAATGCCTTGAGGGTATTTGTAGACCAAGAATGTACAATCCACATTACATTCTAAGAAAAAGCTCTTCATCTGTTTTGGCTTCGGTAGTTGAACATTTTTGAGTGCATTTAAAAAACGATAGGGACCTATCTCCAACAGTAGAGTCTCTATTTCTGACGTGTTATAATTTCTAAAAACTAATTTGTAAATTTGGTAAAATTCCAATAAAAAGGAGTAATTCCAAATTTTTTCATACTGTTATTTAGTATAATTTTATAGAAAATATACTCTCATGTGTTATAGAACTTCAAATAGACTGCCGGTTCCTAATATGGAAAAAAGGTATAAAATAGAGCGAGATCCAGAATTAGACATTGAAGACGACGATTTCATTGACTATAATATTAATGGATTCAGTCACCCACCTATGTTGATAATTGGTATGAACGCTGGAATTGATATAGGACCGCGTCCAGAAGTTCTACATCCGGCTCTGTGGGGCATTGCGCCTTCCAGTACCAAGGGGAGTATAAATGATTATTACAAAGGAATTAAATATCATGGCTCTGAACTGAATGCGAGATCAGAGAAGGCGTTTGATTATTGGCTATATAAGGCATCCATTATGGAGAAACGCTGTATCGTGCCTGTAACAGGCTTTTTTGAGCCTCACAAACACAAAGGTGTTAGCTATCCATTTTACTTTGAAAGGAAGAATAGGGAGTATCTAAGTGTAGCTGGACTCTACTCAGTAACAGAGATAGGCTATGTAACATTTACCTTATTGACAAAAGAAGCTTCACCACTTTTTGCGAAAGTCCATAACAAGACGGGAGACAAAAGACAAATAGTACTCCTAAACGAAGAGACAGAAAAAGATTGGCTAAACCCTGATCTTAATAAAGAGGATATTAAATTCTTTTTTAGAGACCATTATGACGAAAAGAAACTTACCACCTATCCCGTATCCAGAGCGGTGCAGGGAAGAAAGAACATTCTGGACGGCGAGGAAGCAGTGGAGCGTGATGATTATGAGCAGTTAGAGACCTTAGAAGCGGAGCTTAAAAAATTTTTATCCTAAAAAAAAAATTTGTTTCCAATTCTGTGCTCTTAAACCTGCCTGCTGAAGACTCCCCCGCTCCGACATTTAAAAACAATACCCCACTAATCATCTGCTCCAAAACCATAAGATTGAGTATCGCTAGATTCATCCGATTCAGAATGATTTTCATCATTACTATCTTTTGGTGACTTGTGTATTAATGTTACGATTTTAATGTTCGGATCGTCTTTCGCGTTAGTTTGAGGGGTTTTAAAAGTACTGTACCGACTTCCATTGAAAATGTAATGTGGATTTACCCAGTACATATTTTTTCTGGATTTTGCGTTTTCAAGAATACCATTTTCAACTAAGCTGTTGAGAGCATTATAATAAGATGATTTTTTCACCCCAAGTAATGGCATTATTTTTTTTGAAAGGAGCTGAATCTTCTCGTTATCCTTACCCAAATGCAAACAGATGTAAATTAAAAGCTTGAGTGCTTTCTCGTCTAAGCTGTAAACTAATTTTTCAAAGGATTCCGTTTTATAAAGTTTTGCACCTTTATCAGAATCAAATAAGGAAACGTTAGTCTCCCTTCTCGATTGAAATCCATTTGAAGTGGGTACTTTGTTGACTGTTTCGCTATGAATTTCGACAAATTCAAGGGGTTTCTTTAAGAAGGGATTTTTTTCATTTTTGGAATTTTTAGGTTTTGAAGTGCTTTTTTTTGTCTTTTTTTCCAAATCAAGGATACTTTGAGTTTTGTTAATCAGTGTCTTGGCTTAGAAGTTTCATTATATTATAAATATTATATATACTCTGATCTTTTATAAAATTATCCAGACAACCAAGACCTCAAAAGAAATTTTGAGGCTGCAATTTTACAGAAAGTAACTAACCTGAACAAGTTTTATAAAGCCCACTTTTTGGTGCTTTAACTTTTTCTCACTTTACTTTCCCCCTCTACCGAAGAGGAATAGGATCAGGTGCGCAGATTATCAAAATTTCCCTTCTCGGTACTGGGGAAGATTGCGTTTTTCAACGCTGGTTAAACTTAAAAAAGAGGCATTTCCTCAGCTTGATACATTCTAGTCCAAAAATTCGACTTGCAAATTTTGACAGCTCTGATTATTTTGTGGCACCCAAATTTAATAATGGATATTACTAAAGAAGAAATTCAGCAGGCACTACGTGTAAGTAGAGCTATACAAAACTATATTGAGATTACACAAAGTAAAGATCTTAGGTCAACCGATGTATTCCCATATCTTACGCGTAAAGGACTTTTTGAACGAGACACCAGACATAATGGTAAGCACTTTAGAAACTTCCTCAGAAGGCTTTACAATGCGAATATGCTTGAAAATCTAGTGCCGCAGTGTAGATATCTTAGAGGTGTGGGTGATCAGGTAATGGGGGAGTGGTACTTTAATGATGCCAAAGACAAAATGTCCAAGGTTATTTCAGTAAAAATGAATGTTACTCAGGATCAACCAGCGCCAATGACTCTTCTAGCAGCCAAAAGGCTAATACAGTCACTGGTTGATGGGATTCATCCTTTAACTTACGAGAGCCTTCCGCAGTCCGATACATCGATGAATCCAATAGTTAGGCAGGCGCTGCAACTCTTAATTTCTTCTGTGAGGGAAGATGATCCTGACGAAAAAGATGAGCCTCAAAGTGATCCTCAAGGTGACTGTGAGTCACCTAAGTCAAAAAAAGAGCAGGATTCGGAATGCAAGGGTTTGGAAATAAACTACGATCAGTCCATATCTGCAGAAGAACTACTTAAGAGCTGGAGCGAAGAGATAACTGCCTGGGAAACCACTTTAGATCTTGATACTATTTCTGAAAATGTACTGGCGATACGACGGAAATATCCTCGGGCTTATGAGAAGTGGAGTGATCGGGAAAAAGAAATTGTTCTTCAGGCTTATAGTTTGACAAATAGTACGAGTAAAGTAGCAGAGCTAACGCATCGAACAACAAATTCGATTCAGCTCACTATAGACAGGCTGCATAAGAAACTAGAAGAATCCAGATAAACACGATTTTTACTGTCGTAGGTTAGGACCCTCTTTAAAGGATATTTACTATACTTGTAGTCTCCCTACAAGAATATCCATTAAACACTTTATGAATAGAGAACAACTCAAGCAGTTAGAAGATAGACTGTGGAAGGCTGCAGATGACCTGCGAGCAAACAGCAAGCTTACTGCCACAGAATACAGCTTCCCGGTACTGGGACTTATATTTCTACGACACGCATACAATAGATTTATCACCGCGAAAGCGCAAATTGAAGAGTCGCTTCCTTCACACCCACAGCGCGGCAAGCGCCCGGTTAACAAGACCGACTTTCTTTCTGCTAACGCGATTTTTCTACCCGAGAACGCCCAATGGAAGACAATCAACGCACTTCCTGAAAGTGCAGACATAGGGGAATACCTTAATGAAGCGATGAAAAGCATTGAGGCAGAATATGAGGTGCTTCAGGACGTATTGCCAAAGGACTATGTGCTCTTTGAAAGCGACTTGTTATTTAGGTTAATTCGTATTTTTAATGACCCTTTACTCGATAATGTGACCGGGGATGTGTTTGGTCGCATCTATGAATACTTCTTGAATAAATTCGCAATGAGTGGTGCGCAGGAGGGTGGTGAGTTCTTTACACCGCCCAGCCTGGTAAACGCTATTGTAAACATCATTGAACCAAATCACGGTACGGTATTCGATCCGGCTTGTGGTAGTGCCGGTATGTTTGTACAGACAGCACACTTTATCGAAGAGAACCTGCATACCGAAGCTTCTCAAAAAGTAACCTTCTACGGACAGGAAAAAGCAGATACCAACACCAAACTCGCCAAGATGAATATGGCGGTCCACGGTCTGGATGCCAACATCATGCAAGGGAATACATTCTACGATGATCATCATGATCTGGTTGGTAAGTGTGATTTTGTGATGGCTAATCCACCTTTTAATGTGGACGGCGTTGACAAGAAAAAAGAGTCGGTTAAAAATGATTCAAGACTTCCTCTAGGCTTACCCAAAAATGACAATGCCAACTACCTGTGGATTCAGTACTTCTACAGCTATCTTAACGAAACCGGTCGTGCTGGTTTTGTAATGGCAAGTTCTGCCAGTGATGCCGGGCATTCTGAAAAGAAAATACGTCAGCAGCTTGTAGAAACCGGTGCTGTAGATGTTATGGTGTCTATAGGCACAAAATTCTTTTATACGCGCTCACTCCCCTGCTCCTTATGGTTCTTTGACCGGTCTAAAGAGCAAGATTCAGATCGTGCTGATAAGACCTTAATGCTTGATCTGAGAGATGTATTTAGAAAAGTTTCATCTAACCTGCACGACTTTACGGAGGAGCAATTGCAAAATATTCATGCTATAGTAGGGCTTTACAGAGGTGATAACAGCCTCTTTAATAAAACCCTTGATTCGTATCAAGAAAAGTCTGCTACTGCTCTTGAAAAGGCTAAGGAGGGCGTAGGACATTTAAATAACTTATTGGGGAGTGATTCTCCGGAAGTAATGGGTCTTGCTGCAGAGCCTGATAGCGAATATCAAAATTCTAAAAAGCATTCTCCGGTTAAAGAGTGGAAAGCTAAATATACCAAGATGATAAAGAAGCAGGTAGAATCCTATAAAAAAGAAGCCAAAGCAGATTCAAGTAAAAGAGGTGAACTGAAACGTAAAAGTGATCTTTTAGAAAAGGTGCTAAGCACTTTTATCAAAGCTGTAGAACGCTATTTATATTTTGAAAAGGAAATGGACTGGTTAAGAAGCCGTTTCCCAGAAAGTAAGTATGCTGATGTTGCAGGCTTATGTAAAGTAGTCAACCGCAAAGAAATTGAAGAAAACCATTACAGCCTTACTGCAGGGCGCTATGTAGGCGTTGCACCCGTTGAAGAAGAAGAGGGCTTCGACTTTGACGAACGTATGGCGGAAATCAAACAGGAACTTCAGCTCTTGAATGAAGAGGCTGTTGATCTTGCGGATAAAATACAGATTGATTTAACGCAGTTGGGAATATGAGTTGGAAGTTAGTAAGCCTGAACGATGTTACGTCTAAAATAGGAGATGGACTGCACGGAACACCTAAGTATGATGAGAAGGGTCAGTATTACTTTGTTAACGGAAATAATTTCAACAATGGAAAAATTGAAATTAAACCTTTAACCAAAAAGATAAATGAAGACCAATACCAAAAGATAAAAAAAAATATTAACGATGAAACGCTGTTTGTATCTATAAATGGCACACTAGGTAATGTTGCCCTTTATCGAGGAGAAAAAATTGCTTTAGGTAAAAGTGCGTGCTATTTGAATGTAGACAAGAATGTTTCTAGGCTATTTATAAAATACGTTTTAGAAGGTGATTCTTTCCAAGGTTATGCACATACATTTGCGACAGGTTCAACAATAAAGAATTTAGGATTAAAAGCTGTTCGAGATTATAAATTCAATTTACCAGAATTGAATACCCAAAAAAAAATAGCCTCTATTCTCAGCACCTATGACGATTTAATAGACAACAACCTTAAACGCATACAACTACTTGAAGAAGCAGCCCAGCGTATTTATAAAGAATGGTTTGTAGACTTTAAATTTCCTGATCACGAAAACACTCCGATAAATCCTGAAACTGGATTGCCTGAGGGGTGGGAAAGAAAGGAAATACAAGAAATTGCAGAAACCATTGGTGGTGGGACACCTTCAACAAAAAATCCTGAATACTGGGAATCTGGAAATATCAGATGGTTTTCACCTACAGATTTATCCAAAAACTCTTCACTTGTTTTATTGGATAGTGCAAAAAAAATTAATGAATTTGGACTAAAGAAAAGTTCAGCTAAACTACTCCCTCCCAAAACCATATTGATGTCAAGTAGAGCAACGATTGGTTTGTTTGGGTTAATAGATAGTGAGTGTTCTACTAATCAAGGTTTTATAAATATAATACCACGAGGCGAAGAGTATCGGTATTATATTTTATTTAATTTGATGAGCAGGAAAAGTGAATTGGAAGCTTATGCATCAGGCGCAACCTTTAAAGAGCTTTCGAAAACCAATTTTAGAAAAATGGAAATAATTAATCCATCTGAAAATATTGCTAATTCTTTCAACTCAATTGTCGAGGAGTTTTTTAAATCACTTAAAAATTTAGCGCAACAGAACCAAAACCTAAAAGAAGCAAGAGATTTACTATTACCTCGTATGATGAACAGAGCAATAGAAGTTTAAAAAATTTGAACTTTTAAGTATTCTTTACTATTTATGATTAAAAAAGAATTATGACTTACTTAGAACAATTGAGAATTTGGCTTGACGAAGAACGTAGAAGCCTTGCATCAATGGAAGAAATTTACGATCAGAATAATCTGGAAATTGAAAAAGGAAGGGCTTTAAGTACTGAAAATGCTATAGCTACGCACAATTATATAAGAGAATTAATTGAGGCTAAGAGAATAGTCGTCCAAGATCTAGAGCAAAACATTGAAAGATTAGAAAATCAACATTAATCTGATTAAATAGTTAAGATGAGCAACGACTACTCTGAAGACAGCCTTATCGAGCAGACCACTATGAGACTCTTAGGAGATCTTGAGTGGGAAACTGCAAACGTGTTTTATAACGAAACTTTCGGCGCTACCGGTACAATAGGTAGGGATGATCAGGGGCAAGTCATACTAAAACATCATTTCTTAACAGCTATTAAAGAACTTAACCCTAGCCTGCCTGATGCGGCTTACATACAAGCCTATGAACAGATTTCTAAGGCAGAGTTGAGTAAAACCTTAATAGATCTAAACAAGGGGAAATACGAGCTTCTAAAGCGAGGTATTCCGGTTACATATAAAGATCAGAAAGGGGAACTGGTGCGTGAAAAGAAGCTCAAGGTCTTCGATTTTGAAAATCCTACCAGCAATCATTTTCTTGCAGTACAGCAGCTCTGGGTAGCGGGGGTTTCCGGTAGAAAGCGCCGCGCAGATGTTGTAGGTTTTGTCAATGGGATTCCATTAGTCTTCATAGAACTCAAAGCACATCATATACCCATCCGGCAGGCGTATGAGAAGAACATTAGCGATTACAAAGATGTGATACCTAAGCTTTGGCATACCAACGCCTTTATTATACTCAGTAATGGCATAGAGAGTAAGGTTGGCTCACTTACCTCAAAATTTGAGCATTACCATGAGTGGAAGCGTATCCGTGAAGAAGAGGAAGGTATTATAAGCCTTGAAACCGTACTTAAAGGAACTTGCGATAAATCAAACCTCCTGGACATCTTTGAAAATTATATACTCTACGATGACTCTTTAGACAAAACTGCCAAGTTGGTAGCCAGAAACCATCAATTTCTTGGGGTAAATAAGGCGTATAACCACTTCCAGGACTTAAAATCAAAGTATAAAGCGGGATTAATATCGAGAGAAGAGTCACAACGTTTGGGGGTTTTCTGGCATACTCAGGGCTCTGGTAAGTCGTATTCTATGGTGTTTTTGACTCAAAAAATTCTTCAGACGTTAAGTAGCACCTATACCTTTGTGCTTCTCACAGACAGAACAGAGCTTGATGACCAGATCTACGGCACGTATGATGGGGTAGGAGCTGTAAAAAATAAGAAAGCTAAAGCCAAGTCTGCGGCTCATTTAAAGCAGCTTCTACAAACAGATAACAAGTATATCTTTTCATTGATACATAAGTTCAATTTTGAAGAGGAGTTGAGCCTAAGAGATGACATAATTGTGATTTCAGACGAAGCGCACAGAACTCAGGGCGGAAGCCTGGCAATGAACATGCGCAAAGCCTTACCCAATGCCTCTTTCATTGGTTTTACGGGTACGCCCTTATTCAAAGATGATGAGCTTACCAAGCGCATCTTTGGAAATTACGTATCAAAGTATGACTTTAAAAGGTCTATTGAAGACGGGGCGACAGTACCGCTTTATTATGAAAATAGAGGGGAGAAGCTGCGGTTAGAAAATCCACAGATTGATGAGAACATCAAAAATAAGATCGCTGAGTTTGATTTAGATGACAATCAGGAAGAAAAGCTGAAGCAACTTTTTGCGCGGGAGTACCCCATTCTTACAGCTAACAAGCGATTAAAAGCAATAGCCAAAGATGTCGTTGAGCATTTTAATACTCGGGGGTACCGGGGAAAGGCATTATTTATAGCGATTGATAAAGTCACTGCAGTAAAAATGTATGATTTTATTTCTGAAGCCTGGAAAATTTACATCGAAGAACTTGAACAGGAAGCTTCTAGACTTAATGACGAGCAGGAGCAGTTAATGGCATACAGAAACCTGAAATGGGTTAAGGAGACTGAGATTTCAGTTATCGTAAGCTCTGAACAGAATGAGATCAAAAAGTTTAGGGATTGGGGGTTAAATATCGAGCCACATCGTGAAAAGATAAACACCAGGGACCTGGAAAGTGAATTTAAAGATGAGAACAACCCTTTTAGGCTTGCGATTGTATGTGCGATGTGGATCACCGGCTTTGATGTAAAGAGCCTTTCTACCTTGTACATTGATAAGCCTCTCAAATCCCACACCCTAATGCAGGCTATCGCCAGAGCAAATAGAGTGCATACCGGTAAAAATAATGGTCTAATCGTGGATTATATTGAGACCTATAAAGCCTTATTGAGGGCATTAGCCATCTACGGTGGAGGAAACTCAGGAAAGCCTGATTCAAACGATCCTCCAATTGATGAACCACCTGTGAAACCACTGGAGGAACTTGTTGAAGATGTTCGGGAAACTATAGATGCAATGAGTTCTTTTTTAAGGCACGATTGCGATTTTGATCTAAGTCTTATTGCTGAGGCAGATGATAGCATTTACCGAATTAAATACCTGCAGGAGGGGTATAATGCTGTTTGTCTGACTCAGGATACCCGAAACAAATTTAATGTGCTTGCCAGAGAGGTTTTCAAGAAGTATAAAGCACTAATGCCTAACAAAACGATATACGAGTTCAAATCACAGCGAGATGCTATAAATGCGCTTTACAACTTAATTCAGGATAAAGTTGAGGATTCAGATATCACCTATTTGGTAAAGCAGGTGCAGGACGAGGTTAATGAATCTATTGAAATCTACAATACAGAGCTTGATAAGGTCGAGGATTACGGTAAGCAAGTTGACATCAGTAAGCTTGATTTTGATCGTATAAAAGAAGAATTTGATCAAATCAAAAGCAATAAGAACATTGCGGTACAATCGCTTCAGGAACGCGTGAAGAAAAAGCTCGACGCATTGGTTAAGAAAAACCCGCTACGCGTGGATTATTATGAACGTTACGAGCAAATTATTGACGATTACAATCGAGGCAAAGAATATAAATCTATCAAAGAGGTCTTCGATGAATTGATTAAGCTCTTCGGTGATTTGAATGAAGAGGAGAAGCGCTCCGGCGCAGAAAAACTGACAGAAGATGAACTAGCGGTTTTCGACATGCTGAACAAGGGCAAGATCATTACCGATAAGGAGAAGGCAGAAGTAAAAGAAGCCGCAAGAAACTTGCTTAAGAAACTTCAAGAGAACGAGTTTAAGGTCGTTAACTGGTCTGAAAAGAGTCAGACTAAAGCTGCTGTGAGAAGAGCTATTAACGATTACTTATACAGCAAATTACCCTATCCTACCTACGAAGACGGTGACATCGCAGTTAAAACAGAGATGCTCTACAACTTTTTTGAGCTGCAGTATCGTAGTTATTCTGCATAATGCGGATTGTCTAAAACATTTAAAAAAGATGAAAACTCAGATCAAATTCCTTATTTGGAAATCATTTTTAAAATTTCTAAAACTGATACTTATTCCTTTGTTTTTTATTGCCTGTGAAAATAGTGGAGAACTTAGTAAACAAGTGAAAGTTATAGATTCAAAAAATAAGGAACCGACATTAGACATAAACCAGAAGTACAAAGATTCTTTGGAACTGTTTAGCCAAATTTATTTGGGGATGAATTATGAAGATTTCGAAACATCTATAATTGAGCAAACTAAGTCGAACCAGTTATATAGTTTAGACTCAATAAGTGAAGAGGGTAAACTCTGGTTAGAAGGTTTGCTTATTGATTCTGAAACTTTTAAACTTAATAATATTCCTAAACTTAACTTTTTTGCTATATCCTATACTTCAGGTATTTATTACCCATTATTTATAAGTTCAAAAACTTACTATATCGAGGTGTTACCTCAATTTAATTACAACCGCTTAAATGCTCTTAATTTGGTAGGTCCTAATTATTATCATTATTCAACTGATAGTGGTCTAAATACTCGCAGGATTGAAGAGAAATATCCAGGTCAGGAAGAGGTGATTTATAACGAAGCTATAAGAAAATTATACTCTGATAAATTTGAGAGCGTTGCTATTTTTCAGAAAGCTATAGAATCAAAGGTTGATAGGGCTTTTAGTTTCGAAGAGTATGTATATGATAGAAACATATATATCTTAAAATCAAATGATAAAGTGATTAAAATTTATATGCGCTGTTGCGATTTTAAAACTGTTGTATCTTATTTTGATTTAAAAACCTACGAAGCCAAAGAAAAGCTAAAGCGTGATAATATGGAATCTAGAAAGAAGTACAATGATTCGTTGAGACTTAAAAATATTAAAGATATCTAGGTCGGACGATTAATAGTCCTAATTTTTAGTCTAATGTTTTTGGGAGGTAAGCGATATAAGATGAGTGCGTACATAGCATCTAATACAGTATTTAGGTATTTTAGTATAGATTCAAATATGATGGATTAATATTACTATAGACCTTATAAACAAACTATACATTTGTTAGGCATACAAATCTGCTATTAAATGATGGTGAATTTTACAATTTGTGAATTAGAAAAGCTGAAAACAGACATCTGTATCGTAGCAATGTGATGAATTTTGCTAGTCTCTACAAAAAAATCAGAATCCCATATATGGCTGATGTTATATACATATAATTTTATAAGTATTATAAATATTAATTAACACGATGTTATTTATTGGGAAATTATAATAATTTATTAGCGCTTTTAAGTAATGATCTTCAACCGTTCATTATTTTGACTACAGTTACAGTCATTTTTCTTTCTATTCTAATTTTCTTAGTTACTAGAGATTGGGAAAAGCCAGTTGCCACTGATTTGTCTAAAGAAAAGGAGACCAAACCACAAAAGAAAGAGTTGTTTAGTTATGAAAAATTATTGCTTCAATATGAAACTAAACAAGATGAAAGAGAAAAATTTAAAGAAAGACTTTCTACGGTGGATTCGATTCCATTTAATGAAAAATACAGTCAATTAACTATGCCTGCCGCCAGGTCTCTTAATGATAGTTTAAATATTAGGAGAGAAGATAGTTCGGTAATTTTTAATGACTGGATAAAAGACACAACAAATATCTTAAATAGCTCAAAAAGCTTGAGTGACCTTTTGATATTACACCCTCCATCTGATATTTTCTATGCAAAATTATTAACCTGTTTTGAATGGCGCTTTAAAAGATTGAAGATTTTAATGCGCGATAGTTTTAAATGTAAGTCTTGCGGTAAGATAGATGAATATAATCATGTTCATCATACCCGTTACATTAAGCATAAATTACCTTGGGATATAGATGACTTTAGATTGGAAACATTATGTCGCGGATGCCACTACAGCTTGCACCAGAATACCTCAATACCTGTTTTCGAGGATATAAACGGTGACTTTATTGAAATCTGCCGGGAACATCCCTCTTGTACTCGCTGTGGAGGAATAGGCTATATAGCTCAATACTCACACGTGGAAGATGGTATATGTTTCAAGTGTAGAGGAAGAACAATCAATTCAAATGTTTTTTACAAGGTTTTAAGTGGACTTTACGAGAGGCTAAATACCTACGACGAAAATTCAAAAAGAGATGAATATAAGCTTTATCTATACGGACTAAGTGAGTTAGATTTCAGGAATAAAGTGCCGATTAGTAAAGATCTTAGAGTATATGTTCCTGAACCCAAAAATAAACATGTTTGGGAAGATGAAGAAGATTATGATGATATGCCTTTTTGAGGTTTATATATAATTAACAGTTTCTTGTTGGTCTATTTTGATTCTTCATGTAAGAAACTTATATATTCCTTCGAGGTATTTTTTTATTAAATTATTTGTTATAGGATTTGACAAATAGAAAGTGAAATGTAGTATACAAGATGGCTACTGTAAGATAAATGCATAGAATACTCCAGTCAGTCTGTTTTGTACATTATATTGTATTTAATCTACTATTAGAAAAATAAAAGCTAATGACAAAAGACGGTAATGTTGCATTTAAGGTTACTTACACTGACTCCAATTGGAGTGGTGTGTGCTCACAAAAACTTGCTGCTCATAATTTTCGTAAAAGAACTTGGTGCAATGAGCAATCTATGAAAGTAGATAATTGCCAGGGGGAAGAGTTTTCCAACCCTGATAAAGTTAATTTAAATAATGCTCCTTGCTACGATTGTATTGCTTTAAAAGAACTGGTTTTTTATCCAGGTCATACACATACGCCTGACCGCGATAATATTCCAATTCAATTTCTTAATGCCAAAATTGGAAAAATTGCAGTATTTACTTCTAGAGACCCTGGAGAGCCAGAGAGTGAGAGATTTATTTTTGCAATTGCCAGGATTGATTTTTTTGAGACTATAGATCACCCTAACGGTCCTTACGAGACTATTAACTGTGACCATAAGACTGCAATTATATTCAACAATAGGCGACCTAAATACTGGAGATACTACAGCAATCCTAATAAGCCTGAGAAAATAGCTTGGAATACTGGGTTAATAAGGTACTTAGATGACTCTATTGTTCAGGATATACTTAACGATATAATTGAAACGAACATTTACCCTAATAAATATAAAAGGAAAGCACAGTACCTATTAGATCATTCACAGAACCTAATCTAAGATGAATTTCTATGAGTCTTGGAAAGCATTATGACTTATCCAGAACAACTTAGAACTCAACATGGAAGGAAAAAGAGAAGATATACTTAAAAGAGATGGGTACAAATGTCAGGATGTTTTAACAAGTTACTTGTAGTATATGCAACATCCGGTTTTTTTACTAGGTTTTTGTTCGGAGGCAGTAGAGCGCTGTCAGCGATTGGATTAGGTAATCAAAAATATATTAGAGCTGGAGTGACTGCTGAAATTTTACCATTTATTAAAGACAATACAATCTTATTCATTAAAAGGATGAATAATAGAAAAGCAGTAGTAGGTGTAAGAAGCTTAAATTCTGAGGAATTAAAAGTTTGCCGTGACGCGCAAAATCAGAAAAGGACATTATTAAAAACTGAAGAATCCCGAGTTTATGTTGAGAGGGTAAGGGAAGTCATCGATCTGAAACGTAATATTTATAGTAAAATCAACGAGGATCTAAATTATAGAGAGCTCGTATGGCTTTACATGAAGGGGTTACACATTCATCGCAAGTATTATATACGGGGGCATTTAGCTTGGGGATATGCGGATGATGCTTTGGTTTCACTATGTGAGAATTGTCATCGTGATCTTCATAGTTCAAGTGCAATTGCGGTATATAACAGTGATCACGATTTGGAAGATTATTATTCAAACTGTAAGCGTTGTCACGGAATGGGTTTTTTTCCAGAATTTAGTCCATGTGCAGGATGGAGTATGTTTTCGTTGCAACGGAAAGAAGTTCGAAGAACTCTTATAGCGAGGACAATTCACGGTAATGAGAAATGAGTGAAAGAAGCATGCTAGTTCCAGATTATCTTAATAAATTTGGTGTTGAAAGGTGCCTTTATCGGTACCGGAAACTTTTTATTTACCTTAAGTAGTTGGTTTAATGACGTTCTCAGTCCTTGGTTCGAGCCCAAGAGGGGGAGCAAAATTAAGCCTTAACTATTTATAGTTGAGGCTTTTTTGTTTTTATACGTTTTGTTATATCCAACTGCCTATCCTTTCAATGACGCTAATTCTATACGAGTTCTGAAAATAAACATATGTAAAGCTTGCTTTACATATTAAAATGTCTTTATATTTGTAAAGTACACTTTACATTAATTTTAAAATCATTTTTATGAATTCAAAAAAGGGTTATTCAAAAAAGAAACTTCTAATG
>TARA_R110002020_G_scaffold97708_5_pt1 | contig 18610 bp, 28 predicted proteins | sample TARA_R110002020 | Tara Oceans TARA_R110002020 (sample SAMEA4396489) | marine metagenome | biome: Westerlies Biome; feature: [MES] marine water layer (ENVO:01000295) within the mesopelagic zone...; material: water (ENVO:00002006), including particulate matter (ENVO:01000060) such... | reverse complement strand
ATAGTAACTTTTAAGTTACCTTTGGGCAATGGAAAAGGTCAGGGAGGTAATCCAATACAAAAACTATTTCGAAGAATTCCTGCTCGAACAACCGAAAAAGGTTCAGGACAAGATATTCAAGGTTATCGAAATGATCGAAACCTATGAAAGAGTTCCCTCGACCTATCTGAAAGCGATTGTCGGAACAAAAGGACTTTACGAGGCCAGAATCAAATTGGGTTCGGATATCTGGAGAGTGTTCTGCTTTTTCGACAAAGGAAAACTCGTAATCCTTTTGAATGGATTTACCAAGAAAACGCAGAAGACGCCTAAAAAAGAAATCGACAAAGCATTGGAACTAATGAATTCATACTATGAAGACAAAAAGAAATAAGATGGACACAAAAAGCTGGAAGGACATCAAGGACACGGTTTACGGTAAAAAAGGAACAGAGCGCAGGGATGGGCTGGAAAGGGATTTTGAGTCCTTTAAAATCGGTCTACTTTTGCGAAAGGCTCGGGAAGAAAAAAACCTGACCCAAGAGCAGCTTGGCGAACTTGTGGACAAGAAGCGGACTTACATTTCACGTGTTGAAAATAACGGGAGTAACTTGACTTTAAAAACATTGTACGAAATCGTGGAAAAGGGACTTGGTGGAAAAGTTACCATCTCAATCGAGGTATAAAATGTAGATGTTACATCGACACGGCACCGCCAGAAACTGACGGACCGTGCCTCTAACACCGTACTTACGTGTCCGGATAGTGGATATATGAACACCGGTGTTCATAGCGGTATGTTATGGGCAAATTTAGCACTGCCCAACTCCACCACAAACTTACCGACCTTCACAACTTCCAAAAAATTTTAAAGATAAATTTGCGAAACCAAATAGTTGCGCATATATTTGCAACCTATTGGTTTCGTAAAAAGATAGACGAATGAGACGTGACATTTTTCAGGCCATTGCCGACCCGACAAGACGGGCCATTATCGCCCTGATCGCTTTGCAGGCAATGACACCCAATACCATTGCCGAAAACTTCGACATGACACGACAAGCGGTATCAAAACACTTACGCATTTTGACCGAATGTGAGCTTCTAAAACAAGAACAGAAGGGCCGGGAAATCTACTATTCACTGGAAATAAACAAACTAAAGGAAATTGACAAATGGTTGAACCAATTCAGGAAAATCTGGGAAGACCGTTTCAATCAACTGGACCAAGTATTATCAGAAACTGTTTAAATTTTGTTTTTGGAATATTTTATAGTGTATTTTTTTGTCAGGCGAAGGTATTTTGAGGTGCATAGCCATAGCTACGGACCGAAAAATAGCTGAAGCATGGTGAAAAAAGACGCATAAAAGAACCGAAGGACAAAACTTAAACAGTTTCTCAATCGCTAAAAACAAGAAAAAATGAGCACTAACTTAGCATTTGACTTTACCGTGGATAAAGAAAACAACACGGTAAACATAAAACGAGAATTTGATGCGGACCTTGAATTGGTATGGGAAGCGTGGACAGATCCCGAAATACTGGACCAATGGTGGGCGCCAAAACCCTACACATCCAAAACAAAATATATGGACTTCAAAGTCGGGGGACGTCGATTTTACGCAATGGTAAGTCCAGAAGGGGTGGATATCGGCTGGCACATACAGGAGTATACCTCCATAAGCCCTAAAACCAACTTTAAATTTTTAAGCGTTTTTGCGGACAAGGACGAAAACCGCCAGCTGCCCGGTTCAGATTGGGATTTGAATTTTAGCGAGCTGAACGGCACTACCACCGTTCATATCTCCATTTACAACGAATCCCGGGAACGAATGGAGAAGATGATTGAAATGGGCTTCAAAGAAGGCTTTACAATGACCTTGAACGAACTTGGAAAGTTACTTCAAACATTAAAAAAATAAAGCGATGATAAAGTTTGGCCTTCCAATTTTCGCGGCATTGATCTTAGTGGGTGCAATGGGTTGTGGAAATCCAAAGCAGGATGCTCACATAGTCAGTGGAACCCATAAAGCTTCCAATCAAGATTCATCAAAAAAACCTGATATGATCGCACAAAAAATAACACCTTGCCTTTGGGTCGACAAAGATGCAAAAGCAGTAGTGGACTATTATCTTTCTATTTTCAAAGATGGTAAACTAAAAGAATATCACCGATATGAAAATCCCCCTGAAGCAAAAGAACAGGGCGGCCAAGATAGCTTTGAAACGGCGGTTATGGAAATTGCCGGTGTGGAATTTAGTATTTTGGCCGCGGGCCCATTTTTCAAGTTCAATGAATCGATTTCGTTTGTTATTAATTGCAAAGACCAGGCAGAAGTCGATTACTATTGGGATGCCTTGACCGCAAACGGTGGGGAAGAGGGTTCTTGTGGGTGGTGCAAGGACAAGTACGGTGTATCTTGGCAGGTTGTACCCGTTGAATATTTTGAACTTATCAACAGCGATGACCCCACAGTCAGGGAAAAGGCAATGAGGAATACAATGAAACAGAAAAAGTTAATACTTTCAGAACTTAAATAAAGTTCTGACCCGACAAAATTAAACAAGTTATAAACGTAGGGCACAATGCCCAAAATTGAGAGGTACCCGGAATGGTCAGATTATGATTATATACAAACAATATAGACCTTCAAAGATACTTTTGAAATTTATAGAGTGCTATTGGGAATACAAAGCTCCTGCGATGACTATGGCACCGCTTGAGCGATTGGTACCTGGTGGGCGGGTTGAACTTATATTTAACTTGTCCGAGCCTATGACTTTCATGATGACCTGTGATTCCTTAAAGGGGAATGATTTTGCGCATACCTATATTATGGGCCAAAGAAATAAGGTATATTATGCAAAACAAAATGGTGATACCCACTTATTAGGTGTACGATTCAAACCTGGTGGTATTAGTGCTTTTACCAAAATACCGACTGCCGTCTTTTTAAATGAATTGGTCAGCGCAGAAGATGTATTGGGGATCGTTTGTAAAGAATGGAAGGAACGATTACTTGACATGAAAAGTGATGATGAGCGAATTAATTTACTTGATACCTTAATTCTAAAAATTGTAAAAGATCCCGCAAAAGAATGGTCTAGCTGCAACCGCGCAATGGATGTTATTCGCAGTGGCGATTTTCGTTCTGTCAATGCCTTATGTGATAAAGGCGTTTCATACTATAAGAGACTTGAAAGAGATTTTTTGCAACATATTGGATACACGCCAAAGTATTATCATCGAATTGTTCGTTTCAATAGAGCTATCAGGCTTATGTATTCAAATGAAAATTCGCTCACTACTATTGGCCATGCGTGCAACTACTATGATCAGTCTCATTTCATTAAGGACTTTCGCCAATTCACGGGGAGTACTCCCAGTCATTTTATGAAGGAAGATCACGCAATTGCGGATGCACTGATAAAAAATCAGGTTGTCTAAAATTTACAATGATTCGCTTCAAAGTTTAAGTAGTTTTAAATCGAACTATTTAAGTACAAGTGTGTGGAAAATCCCGGACAAGTAAATGAGCGAATTTCAAACAATGTCAGCATCCCATTGTCCATTATATTGTCAGGACTGTGCTGGTATTTTTCGTGCGGGTTACATGGGAATTTTTGGTATCTGGCATGGCTTGCTCCCGTACCCATCCTACTTATTTCCCTTGAAGTATCCGAAGGGAAAATATTTTGTTTCTCGTTCATGGCATATCTAATTGGAAGGCTTAGCTGGTTCGGTTATTTGGTAACGGTGGCAACTCTAATACCTGCAATCCTTTTTACCATCGCCCTTCCTTTGGTTTTTGCATTGATTATGATAATGACCAAGAAAGCGATTATTAATATTAATTCCTGGTATACCGTATTTGTCTTTCCGGTTTTCTTTACGGCTTTTGAACTGTTATTGATAAAATTTTCACCTGATGGAACGGCGGCAAGTATAGCTTACTCGCAATCTGACTTTCTGCCACTCGTTCAGATTGCATCTATCACGGGCATTTTGGGCGTCACCTTTATGATAACCCTTGTTCCTTCTGCATTGGCAATTGGCTGGCATTTCCGAAAAGAGAAAATAAAATTCATACTGGTATGCACTGTTACGCTCACATTCCTGCTATCCAGCTTCATTTTCGGAATGGCTAGACTTATGGATGGCTCCGAACGAAAGACAATCATTGCCGGACTGATCGTACTGGATGAAAAATCGCATAAAATGGAAAACCTTGATTTTCAGTATGAACTTCAGCACACTATCAACTATGCGAAAAAAATTTCTGAAGTTGCCATCCAAGGAGCAAAATTGATAGTGCTTCCAGAAAGGGCTATTAATATCCATAAGGAAACAGACAGTGCTGCAGTTGCCATTTTGGGTGATGTAGCAAAGCAACATCAGGTAACCATTGTTGTTGGGTATACAAATTATAAAAGTGGGATTCTCAGGAATTCGGCAATGGTAATAGATGAAGAAGGCAATGTGAGTATCGATTACAATAAGTCCCATCTTGTGAAAGGCTTAGAAGATCAATTTTCACCCGGGGGCGAAATAGGATTGTTTGAATTCGAAAACGAGAATACAGGAATAGCTATTTGCAAAGACCTTGACTTCCCCCAATACATTAGACAGTATGGCAAAAGTCAGGTCAATATTTTATGTGTTCCAGCGTGGGATTTTGTTGTGGACGATTGGTTACATTCAAGAATGGCCATAATGCGGGGAGTTGAGAGTGGTTTTTCAGAAATAAGGTCCGCAAGGTTGGGAAGACTTACCATAAGTGATTCCTACGGAAGGGTAAATGCTGAAGCAAATTGCGCAAGTGGCAAATCAACTATCGTTATAGGGAGCGTCTCGGTTAATGATATAGAAACTCCTTACAGCATGTATGGAGATTGGTTTGGGGTCGTTACGGCTATTTCAGCGCTGCTGTTCATTATATTGATAGCAATAAAAATGTCGAAGTTGGTTTAATTGACAGTATCCACAACTTTGGCAAACGGGAAGTTTGACCATGACATTCGTACATAATTGGACGGCTCCGCCTTTTGACTGACGGACTGCGCCTCTCACACCAACGTACCTTACCCAGATTTTACCCCAGAACTTTGAATGAGAATTCCTTGTTGTTTTATAGCCTTTCCGACTGCACCAATAATTTTTTTGATTTTCCTGGTGATATTCTGGAAGTATTATGCACTTTTATTTAAAGAAGTGATTTAAAGGGAACATTCTATGGAAACATTGGAAAAAATAGAAGACGTTGTAATAACAGCATCTCAACATCATGAGATAGCGGAAATCTATGAACAGGTTTTTCCCGCGGTGGCAAAATTGATCGGGTCCAAGGGAGGTTCGTTCGAAGATGCAAAGGACATTTTTCATGATGCATTGGTGATCTTCATTGAAAAAAAGACCGAAAACCCTGAATACCTAATAAAATCCAACAGAGCGTATATTTTAGGTATTTCAAAACATCTATGGTCTAGAAAATGCCAAAAAGACCGTCATAGTATTTCTTTGAACAGCATGGAAACCGAGGTCGTAATACCGGACGATTACTTTCCAACAACGAACAATACGCAATTACTTGATTTTTTAAAAATTGCGGGAAAAAGGTGTTTGGATTTGCTACGTGCCTTCTATTTCCAACGATTGCCCATAAAAGAGATCGTAAGGGACTTGGACTATTCACATGAACATTCTGTCAGCGTACAGAAATACAAGTGTCTTGAGAAAGTGCGGAAAACGGTAAAAGAAAAATCCTTGACCTATGATGACTTCACGGAATAACACAAGATCAATTGAAAGCTATCTTAACGGAACGCTTTCCCATGCGGACAGATTATTATTTGAGGCAAGGCTTACAATAGACCCTGTTTTAAAGAGGGACCTTTTCTTTCAGAAAAAAACGCACCTATTGATAAAAATGTATCACCGGGAAAAGTTAAAGGAAGAATTGGAAACGGTACATCAAAAAATATTCAACGATCCGGATAAAATGGACTTCCGGCGAAGTATATACCAATTATTTAAATAATGGGACTTATGGTACAAGCGAATGTAATACCAATGGTGATAGATAATTCGGGCAATGGTGAGCGTGCCTATGATATCTATAGCCTTTTATTAAAAGAGCGAATCATCTTTCTTAGTGGACCTATAAATCAATCCGTGGCAAGCATAGTGGTCGCACAACTGTTATATTTAAACAGTGTCGACCAAAAGCAACCGATCAATTTATATATACAAAGTCCGGGCGGGGAAGTCTACGCTGGCTTGGCCATTTACGATACCATAAAAATGATCTCCGCTTCGGTCTCTACCTATTCGGTAGGGTTTACGGGAAGTATGGGAACATTTTTATTGAGTGCCGGAGCGAAAGGCAGCCGTTATGCCCTTTCCCACGCAACTATCCATATGCACCCGACAGGGGGCGGGGCCAGAGGTTACACGGAAGATGTACGGATTGCCACCCATGAACAAGAACGACTCCAAGCCCAGATATTCCACATAATGGGCAACAACACGGGACATACATGGCAGGAGGTCGAAGATTTTTTTATAAGGGATACATACCTAAATGCACAGGAAGCCAAAAACTTCGGAATTGTAGATGAAATACTTGGTGATGCAAGTGACATTGTTATTCTGAACAAACTAAGACCGGGAGTAGACCTTATGTATTCTTAAAGAAAGAACAAAAGGATTAATTGGCTTTTTTGTTTCTCAGTCATACCGGCACAAAAAAAAGGGAGTGAAAAAATCACTCCCTTTTTAATAAATATGATAGCAAAAATAGAGTGCCCTTATTTTTTCATCAGCTTCTCCAAATAGGCCACCTTGTCTTTTTCAGCCTGAACAAGACGCTCGTAAAGTTTCTTGTTCTCTTCGTAAGCCTCCACCAATTTGTCTAAAGGGTTAAAAGTACAATGCGTATTGAATGCACTGCTATCGTGAAAGCTATTAAAGTAATTAAATATTGATTCTTCATTGAATTGCTTGATACCTTCTTTTGTAACCCCCAAAGCCTTCGCAATTTCTTCCAGTTTGCTGTCCTCAATGGCCTCCGATTGTTCCATATTTGAGACGGCCTGTTGACTGATGCCCAACTCGATGGCCAGCGCCTCCTGTTTCATGCCCCTCAGTTCCCTGATACGGCCAATCTTCCGTCCGATATGGTTATGTTTGGTCGCCGTTTCCATACTTCAAATATAAGATTTTTTAACAAAACATACAGATGTAAAAAACAAATGCCAGGTGGTGGGATACAAGACGTTTTTGATGGGGTACAGTGGAAAATCTAAGCTGTTTTATGGAAAAACAAAGATTATGGAGTTTGCAGGCCCATTTTCCATTGATCCTGACCATCTTTTATGTCGGCAAAGAAAGAACGACAAAGGGGCAACCGATTTTCAGATCGGGTTGTCTGCATAACTTGGTCACGTAGGGACTAAGTTTATAAGAGCAAGAGGGTAACATGTAGAGCGGTGTAGCTGCGCTGAACCTTAGGGGAGGCGTTGCTCAAGAGGATCCAATACAGGCTGTCGCCTGTTTGTCTTTTTTGTTACCGTGGCCCCAGTGCCTGTAAGCCCTATGCCCCGAAAATAAAAAATCCAACCACATTCGTGATTGGATCCTCTTGGTCGGGATGACAGGATGATGAACTATCTTGCTTAGGCCCTATTTTTAAAGGGTTTCGGGGAATTGCTGCATTGCAACTCACCTAATCACTCACCTTTTTATAAGAACTTTTTAATATGATCTGTTACTTAAATATACTGATTATCAGGGTATAAATCAAGTCAAAAAGCTATAAAATAAATGGGGATCAGTCGGTGATGTAGGATTGGACGGTGGGCAGGTCCACGCCGGAATAGATGGCGAATTCCTCTAAAGTGACAAACTGGTCTGGCCGTTTGCCAAGGGTTTCCCTGATCTGTTTCAATATCTTTCTGCTGTTCCTTCCACTACGGCCGGTAATGCGCTGGATGTCCTTGGGATAAATACAGGTCCTCATCTTAGTCTTTGTTAAACTCTAACCATACTCTATCCATACTTTAAGTATACTTTATCCATACTTAAAGTATACTTAAAACCATATGGAGCTTTTTCCCGAAAACCGTATCACCGTTTTACAAATATAACCGATCATTTTAGGCCATTTGGTGCAGAAGTGGCTTTTTTGGCCCATATGGCACTGTGGTTTTTCCATTCTTTCACATACCCTGTTCCTTTATGCCATTAACTTTTAAAATCATTTATTATGGCTAGACAAAAAGGAGTTTTGAAATTTAAGGGTGCCATGGGCGGTATTTCCTTTTACAGGACCCAGGACGGACACTTTGCACGTACCCAAGGGGGCGTGGACGGTTCCCGGATCGCGAACGATCCTGCATTTCAACGTACCCGAGAAAATGGCGCCGAGTTCGGAAGGGCGGGCAAGGCGGGTAAATTGCTACGTTCGGCATTTCGTGCGGCTCTTTTGAACACCGCGGACAAAAGGGTGGTGGGTAGACTTACAAGGGACATGCTGCGGGTTGTCAAAAGCGACAATGTGAACGAACGGGGCAAGCGTGTGGCTTCTGCGGGGAACTTGCTCTTACTGAAGAATTTTGACTTTAACATCAACGCAAAACTTGGGACGACCTTTTTTGCCCCTTTTGTTCCTGCAGTCGATAGGGTGGCCGGTAGTCTTGCGGTAAGTGTGGAGCCTTTTGTGCCCTTGAACATGATCGTTGCTCCTTCCGGCACTTCCCATTTTAGGTTGACCTCTGGCGGTGCGGAAATGGATTTTGACAATGAACTGTTCGTAAATGCGTACAGCGATTCCGGGATCCTTCCTTACAACAGTTTGGAAACGGCCTTAATAGAACTCAACAATGGGGTGACCGCAGAATCTCCGCTTCCCTTATTGCTGGTCTTTGGCATAGAGTTCTTCCAGGAGGTGAACGGGGAAATGTACTCGCTTAAAAACGGCGCCTTTAATGCCCTGAGCCTTGTGGAGGTATTACCCAGTCCTTAATGGAGCTTTTCCTTCACAGAACATACCTCCCCAAGGGCACCAATGGCAGCTTGCTGTACAATGGCGAGTGGATCTGCCATACCATTGAGCTGCCGTGGGCCCATAACAAAACTTCGGTGTCCTGTATTCCCGAGGGGAGGTATTTATTAAAGGAACGAAACAGCGAGCGCTTTGGAAGGCATCTGATCCTTTGTAAAGTGGCGCAGCGCAACCTCATCCTGATCCATGCGGCCAACAACGCCAAAAAGGAGCTTAGGGGCTGTATCGCTCCCGTGGTCCGATTGACCGGACAGGGAACGGGGCTGCGTTCCGTACCGGCCCTTAAACGCCTGGAGCATTTGGTATTCAGTGCCCTGGACAAAGGGGAACCGGTTTACATCAACATCATCGAACAAACAACTTCTTAATTTTATCATTATGAACATTATCACTAGGGCCAAACGGCCCACCTCCAAATTTTTTAAGACCTTACGCAACATTGGACTGGCGCTTGCCGCTGCCAGTGGGGCGATCTTGACCGCTCCCATCAGCCTTCCGGCCGCAGTGGTCTCGGCCGCAGGGTACATTGCCGTAGCGGGAAGTGTGCTTTCTGCCGTGAGCCAGATCACGACCGAGAAGGAGGCCGATACCAGTAAGTAAGCATTGTGGCCATGGAAACTAATTTCAGCTATAAATGTGGGTTTATTGGCGGGATGGCCTGCAGCATCCTACCGAACATTTCGTTTGCGGACATCCTTACAACGTGTATCCTGGCCGTTGTTGGAGCTACTGTAAGTTATTTGGTTTCGTACCTTCTTAATAAGGTCTTTAAGAAAAGGAAACGTTGATTTCCAATTATGTTAAAAGGTCCCTCGGTAGGGGCCTTTTTTATGATTTTTTCAAGTTTCTAAAGCATTCTCACTACCGAGCCGTTCAGTTAGATTGAACTAATGAACGTACAACGTATGCAACCTGGTCAATCCATCTAATTTGGCACATCTTTATTATCCAACGTTTTTATTCATAGTAAATCCTATCATTATTAAAGTGAGTACTTTCTTGGTCAGGCAAAATGGTATTTTCCAGTTTCGCACCAACCATTATTTCTACACTCTTAAAGATCGAGTTTTTCATATCACAATTTTTAAAAGTTGCAGGGAATTCTTTTTTTCCAAGAACATTGGCTTCTTTAATTCCAGAAAATCGAACATTCGTGAACTTACTTTCAAATTTACTTTTGTCAAATATTACTGATAAAATCCAAGCTGAACTAATATCACATTTTGAAAAATTACAATTTAGGAACTTGGATCTACTTCCAAAGTTGAAATATTTACCTTTAAGTTTACAAGAGTCAAATATGCAATCTTGATAAATTGTATTTACACCCATATTTGCATTTTGAAAGTCCGTATTAATGAATATGCATTTAAAAAATGTACAATCCCAAAGTGCAATTTCTTTTAAATTTGTAGTTTCAAAAACACAATTCCTAAAGACAGCTTTAGTTAACATACAGTTTTCAAAGTTTGCAAATAAGAAATTCGCTCCTTCCAATTTAACGCCCTTAATATTTTCTTTTGAATGAGAATGAGAAAACGGAAAACCTTGATAATCAAATCGGTCATTTTCAAACCCGGTTCCGTTTTTTAGAATGAGGGATAAATCTTTATAAGGCTCCCATCTGTCCGTAAGATTTTTTTTGATAGACATGTTTAAAAAGTTGGGTTACTTATCTATATTGATCTATTATCCTTTTATACTACCACATTGGCGGGATATGCAGAAAATCAATCTTATTTTTGATGTACAATGTACAACTTCCGAAGCCTTTATAAACGTTGTGCTAATCTTTAATTTTTGGACAAATCTGCGCATTTCCCATTGCCTTGCCGCCTACGTTGCTTTGACTTTATGAACAAACAATTCATGCGACCCTTTCAGGGTCGGGGCTGAAGGGGATGGTAATTTCTATAAATTTGGCACCCCTTTGGGGTGGCCTTTGAATATAAAATGGTTCTAATTGAAGTTTTAATGGGTATATTGAATCCTTAAGGCCAGAACCTACACGTTGCAGCTATGAAACCTATGAATAACAATGACGGGCCTGGCCCCAGGATTCCTTTCGACGGAAATCTAGGGGGCAGGCCCATTCAATCCGATTTAAACCACGCTACAAGGAGTTTCTTCGATATGTATTGGAAACATGATTTTGGGAAGCCTCCTGCATGGATAGATTTGGAATGGGCCTTTAACGGTAGCATCCCAAACCATGATAAACAGGGCTGTTATGCCATTTTGCAAGAGGGGGAGATCGTCTACATCGTTTCGGGTATCGGTAAAGGCGGGGGCAGCTATCTGAACCATGGGCTTGGATATAGACTGAAACGGTATTTTAAGGTGAATAAGGAGAGGTTGACCGGTGTATCTCAATACGTACCCACTGATCCATTTAAGGGTATTACGGGAATCCTTACCATTGGTTTCGACAATCATTATTGGCTTGCCGCTGCCCTGGAAATCTACCTTATCAACCAACTCCACCCTGTTTTGAACCGGAACCATAGGGCGCTGCTATAAAATCGGCATCGGGTAAAGATTGCGTATCCATTATGGATAGTCATTGAACTTGTCCGGTATCGGCGACCTCCAATTATAACATCAATTTATTTTAAAAGAAAAAAGAGAAAAAAAGAAAGTGTCTGTCCTTGGCGGTGCGGAGGCTGTCAAGTTTTTTTGCCAAAATACCATCCGCTGCAGCGCACGGACTGGAGATTTTTGCAAAAACCCGGAGGGCCTGAACTTTACGGCTATGGCCTTGGCCAAAGGAAACCGCCTTTCTTTGCTTTCTTTTTTTCTCTTTTATGGTACAATAAGTAGTTTGCTTCCTTATCCGCTTATTGAGGACCTGCAGTTACAATGAACTGTACATTGAGCAGGTAAACCAGCGCAGCGAATGCGAGCCGCTAGCGAGTTGAACGAGGGTGTTGCAGGGAAAGCTTTTGGAAAAAGCGCCCTGCGACTACGTGGTCCACGCAGGGTGGCGCAGTTTTTGACCCTTTATTGCCGAGATGTCCTATTTGTGGTGGGGCTCGATCGGGTGCCGGTGGCGTTGGGATGGCAAGGGTGGCCCCTGAAGGAGCTGGACATATTGAACGGATTTCCGCTTATCAACGGTAACGGATGAGGGGGCCACTCTTGTGCGCGTTTTAAAAATGTGTAGCGGAATTTATGGAGCTACTCTTTTTTAAAAATGGATATCCATATCAAAAACTGTGACATCCTTAATTTGCCCGAGTGAGGAGCAGGCGAGCGAAAATTATTAAATAGCGGTTTGCCCCCAATGAAAAACTTATATTCCTTAGCGGGGTTTGGGGGCAAAGGGAAGCTATGGGTGAGGAAGGAGCGATCGTGTGGAGCAAAACAAACAAATGCCCTTCTGGGAGCTGTGCGGGAAGAAGGTACATTTGTGGTTGCTGCAAGGGGTATAACCACTCTTAACCTTTGGACCGTACTTTACCCTCTTTGGCTTGCTGTGACAAAATGCCCAATTGCCCTTGCTGCAATGTTTTGTGAAACAAAGTGAGCGATGGACGAACACCGCTTTACCTGCTTTGGTGGCACTGCAGTTGAAATTTGCCGTTATGTGATATAAGGGATCTATTTTTGTGCCTTCCTGCGAAATATTAGGATAAAGTAGGTTTATTTGGGCATTCTGAGATAGTTATTGTAATCAATTCATTCTTTTCCCTGGGGACGTACCGTGGTACGTCTTTACACTGTGCCTTGAAAAATGGAACAGGCAATGGGCAATGGGTTTGCCGTAGCGTTTGTATACAGGGACTGCCATTAAAACTACAAAACCTGACCAGAAAATCCTTATGGTATGGGCCAGGACCGGACACGGAACATATTTTACGCGAACACTATGATGAATAAATGCATAGCGCTTTTTAGGAATGTCTTCAATCATCCCATTTTAAGTCCTCTCTTTTCTGGATGATATTAAAGTCTTGGCATTTGGCCATTTTTTGCAAAAGAGCCTCTTTGTTGTAATACATTTGATGTTTTTTGGGTACTATACCATTTATAATTTCGATTGCAGGGCTTAGTAGGGGATGATAGTAATTGTTCAACTGTACTTGTTTATATATTGAACCCTTTTTGAACCTGATCACTTTTACATCGCCATCGGCGATACAATTATTCCTGTACAATACGGCCAAACTGTCGATATTTATTTTTGAAAGTTTTCTAATTCCCGACCTTGGCAAATCTGTAGTTGAAAAGAGTACACTATCCTTTTCCCCTTCCAATTCTCCCCGAAAAGTGATAGTCAATTTTTGATCGGTCAAGCAATATAACAAAGAGGAGGCACTAGAATAATCATAATCAGCAACAGTCAGCTCGAACGGTTCAATAGGTTCACCTTTACAGGAAAGAAGGGAAAAAGCATTCAATAAAATGAAATGTCCTATCCTTTTTTTCATATTTTATCGCTTAGTATATGCCTATGGCCTATAAATTTTATCCAAAATAACAATTTCTTTTTTCGGAAGTCCTATTTAACCTTTACGTGACCGTTCTTTCCGTTTATTGTGAGGTGGCCCTCCCATTATTATTGGTGTTAGGATGAGACTTAAAAGTCCGGCGGAGATAGCGGTCACTATTACATTTCCATATTGTTCCATTTGCAGGCCGTCCATAAAGCGTACCGTTATAATGGCCACTGAAAGTGCAATCACAATAACCCAATAATTTACATTTATATTTCCCTTCACATTCAGGTCCAGCGGCAGTCTGTAAATGGAATAAGCAATAATCAGTCCCCCCGACTAAAGTACTTGCATGCTGTAAGATCTTGAAAATTGGTGTGTGCCCTCCAAATAATCCCACCGTATTTGACAAGGTGGGGATCAACCCTACAAAATAACCGTGGTCGTGGGTGAAGCCGTCCCAAAAAATATGTGATATAGCCCCAAGTAGAATTGAAATGATTACCACCATCCAATTCTTCTTGAAATATCCGTTCCAGTCAAATTCCGTAAATGCACCGAATCTTGATTTGAGGAATCTGGGCAAGTTATCGAATAACCTGTCCCGCACCAGGTTATGAAAAATGAACGAAATGGCCAGTCCCAAGGGTAGGTCGAACCAAAGAAGTCCGCCTACTGTATGGCTATGATCGCTCTTTATCGCCATTCTTAAAAAGTATTCAAAGTCGGGCGTCAAACTTCCGATTACGAGGCCTGTCAGCGAAAACCATTTTCTTGGAAGATGGGCCAAAGGTAAAATGATCGCGGGATGTGCAAATGTAAATGGCATTGATTTTATTTGATATACAAGTCCTCAAGATAACAATTTCTTTTCTCCCCAACTTCCATTACTCGTTGACATGAGGACTATTGTCGTTTGGTATATCATGACTCCCAACAGTTCGGAAATTCCGAACGGTTGCCTTTTCTTTAATTCATCCAAACTTATTATATGCTTGATTTCAATTCGGAGGTTGTACGAGGGAAACGTACCGTGGTACGTCTTTACATTGCGTTGTGCAAAATGGCACGGGCAACTGGCCAATAATTTCTTGCATCATAGCTATTTTTATAGCCCAACATATTCCTTCGAAACGATATATGGTTTTGCTATTCTGTTGTCCAGAATTAAATAATAATATTTGATTTGCCATTGAATATCCGTATCAGGAATGTTAAGCTCACTGATCATATGAAGGGTATCGTGTGATATGCGGTCCAATTCCGTTGATAAAAGGTTACTATTTTCATAAAAGTCCTTGTCCAGTATTGTTCTGAAAGCGTCCTTTTTAATATTCATGGTAGTTACAACATGTTCATTTGAAAGTTGAAGCCGGGTGATTTTGGTATGGGAATAATCTAGATAACTGTTAGTGCCGTTGCTCAAGTCCCTTTTTATAAGGCTGTCGTTTAAGCTATAGGTCTTTAAGTCGAGGCGGAATTCCATGTTTTCGAATTGGAAATTTTTAGTGCTCTTTATCGTATCAAATTCCAGTTCCCAGTAATTTATAATTGTATCTGACCTGATCAATACCTCATCATTTTTACCTTCCACCACTGGAGATGGGAATGTTTTCTTTTTTCCGTTACAGCCGATTAAAATTGAAATCAGAAATAGGACGACGATATTTTTCATTGGTTTTATCATAATGATCTTAATCAGGAGTGGTTGCATTATCGATGCAACACTTTACAAATAAGCACCAATATAAAAATACTTTGAGAATTTTAAGAGGTATTGACAGCAGGCCATGCCCTCTTCCCCACGGAAGAAGACCTACCACACCTCCAACTTTTTTGTTTGTCATAATAATCCTATACCGATTATTGATTAGGGTTGTTGGGGACGTTAAGTGATGTGGAACACTATGACCAAAAGATTTCTACCTATGGTCGAAATGACCCTGCGTACCGAGATTGGCTGTAGATGATAATGGGAGACGTACCGTGGTACGTCTTTACATTGTGATGGGAATAGATGGAAATATCTAAGCGCATGGGAATAAGAATTGTTTGCCGTTTTAAAGCCCATTTAAAGCTTTCCATCTGCTCATAAAGGTTGGATGCTCCTCATCATTAGGATAATTTCTACTTACAAAATCAAATTGCGCTGCGGTCAACAGGATGAAAGCACCGGCATTACCACAACTTATAGGATAGAACTGCTCATTGGAATCCTGTTTTCTCAACTCGGCATTTAGCATTTCCAAAAAATTTACATAGGCTATGCCCCAATCCAGATCAGAGAATTTGCCGTGGAATGCCACGTATTCATTTCCATTCAGCTCGATCGCATGTTTCCAACTGTCTTGGTCTTGTTCACTTTTTTCATTGTGAAACTCCAATTTCAGGCCAAGTTTTTTAAAGGTCCTTTGGACCTGTCCCAAATAGTGGGTCAGACCACCTACTTCAAAAAGTTCTTCACAATCGACCCAAAAGTATCGATTGTCCATGAAATTGAGGGTTTCCCCCCTTAATTTTCCCTGAAAGAAATTCAAATTGGAGTACGATTCTTCAAAGGCCGTTTTTACCTCCTCAATTTCAGTTGAATCGGTCAGTTTAAAAAAGCCCAATTTTTCCAATTGGACAACAGCTTCTTTCCCGTCCAATTTTTTCCAAATCTCTTTCTTTGGATTTTCATGCCGGATTTTGGAACTCGGATGGTCCTTTTTAAGATTGCAGCCAATTAGTGCCATGGCGAAAAATATTACTAGGAAAAGTCTATTCATCATTCCACAAAATTTAAAGTTAGACCTAACATGGAATCCATTTTTTGTTTATTCGTCTGTATTATAAAACGATATTTAAAATTGTGAAACCCAAAGTCTGCTCTGCAGAAAGGCGCTTGGCATTGGGGTCTATGTCGACTTCCTCCAAAATCAGTTTTATATTCCTTTCATCTTTATAGGTGTCAATGGCCATTGGCAACTGTAGGTCGGTGAGTTTTTCGATCAAGGGGACATTGACCTGATAGGTGGCGGCATCGTCAAACTGCATGAACAATTCATCATCCGCCGTAATGGCCTCAATTTGATCGACGATGCCATGTTCTACCAGCAATTTTCTTTGGCCCATTATAAATCCTACCCGGTACAATTTACCGTCGTCCTTTGGAAAGACGATCACTTTCCAGAACAGGATGGGGAGCAATACGGTTTCTCCATTGATCCGGGTCACAAATGGTGGGTCGCCCTTCGTGAGCACGGGACCGGTAAAGACACAGACCTTTAACGACTTCGGTCTGGTTTCGGTATGGAGCACATAGTCTTCCAAACTTTTCCATATCTGCTGATTGAGGTCTTTGTGCTGGGGAACGGCATTAGTGTAGTAGAAGGTGGAATGGGCCGCCTTTTGTGCGAGGCCCTGGGTGGCGCCCCACTGCACGTCTTCGCGTTTGGTCATGTGCCCTTTGTCGAAATCGCTTTTTTCGGCCCCATATAGTTCCTAGCCCCATTGGTATTGCATGACCCTAGTGTCCTTCTTCCAACTTGCTGCCCTACTTGCCTTTTTGAACAGGGCCCCGTCTAAATTAGCGGCGGTAAAAAACGGGAATTTTCTTGATGCGGATAGTTGTAGGCTGAAATTTAGGTAGTCTACAATCGCACCTTCATTGCCTTCGACAGGTGCGATATCGGAATTGTGGGTGGTACCAGGTATGGGGAAGGGGACTTCTTCGTTTATGGTGCCATCTACCAAAAAGTCGTGCCTGAAACCTTTATATAGTTGATCGTTTTCCATAATATTTATTTACAAGGGAACTGGCACGGTCTGCACCATCAGGTTTCTTACCAATAACTCCCTATTTGGCTGATACCTCCAAAAATTATTATTTCATTAGGGTCAGATTTTATTCTTAAAAACTTTTCACAGTTATTTTTAGTTTCCAAAAAAGATATTCCTCTTTCAGATATAAAATCGTTATTTTTCCTAGCCTCTTTAACAAAAGATTTGTAATATTTAATATCCCTTCCAGAATAAATATTAAATACATAAGCCCGAAGTTTGTCTTCTTTAAATGCAAAATAATACTTGACTTTCCTATTGACAGCTAGTATTTCTTGATCCGTAACAAAAGAATAAATAGATATATTTTTGTCTGATTCGCTATTGGGTTCCTTTTTCAGTGTATTTATAATACTTTTTAATTCAGCGGAAGAAATGTTTAAATTATAATTATTTAATCCAATCGAAGCAAATTCTATTTTGCAATCATTATCAGTGGCGAACATAGAAAAGATAATTAAAAAAAGCAAATGTCTCATAATTAGGTATCTAAAAAGATTTAGATTAATATAAAAGTGATCACTATTCAGACAATCTTATTTATTAGTTTGTTAAATTCTTTTTCTCCCAATTGGGCCTTTATCAATTCCGAATTTTTATCAACTATGCCTTTAAACGTCCGGTATGCAGTTTGGTTTTCCTTCCAAAATTCGATTGGCAATTTTGATGTGGCAACAAGCAGGTCTCCTTCATAATAATCACCTTCGCTCAGCACATTAAGCTGGAGCCTTGCGAGTACGGTACCGATGAGATGCTCCATTCCGATCTGTTGGGAAATTAGAAGTCTTATTTGCTCGTTTGTCAATTCTGCAATACTTATTTTTCGATAGCGATGACATTTTTCGACCAAATCAGATGGAAATTCGGAAGGCTCTTTCCAAATATCCTTTTCCAATTGTTCCAATGATCTTGTTTCCATTTGCAATTTTTCAAAATTGGTAAAGCTGGTGCCATGAGTATTTTTGATGCGCTTATACTTTTTATTTGTATGCGATATCGGATAAATATTCGCACCTCTTACAATGGACAATTTAAGTATTTTTTATAAAGTGTTCAGGGGTCTTTGGTTTTTTGAACCGTAGTACATTTTGGCGGCTACACAACACAAAATGAACTTTCACAACATAAAACACATGCGACCCCTTCAGGGTCAGGTGCTGAAGGGAATGGTAATTTCTATAAATATGGCACCCCTTCGGGGTGACCAGTGAGGGGTGCCATTTCCATGGAAATGTATAGTTCTCGATAATATTTCCGTCATCCGATTTTCATTTTACTCAAGTAATCATTATTGTTTTTTAGCGGTTTTC
>TARA_R110002020_G_scaffold1935_1_pt1 | contig 18610 bp, 20 predicted proteins | sample TARA_R110002020 | Tara Oceans TARA_R110002020 (sample SAMEA4396489) | marine metagenome | biome: Westerlies Biome; feature: [MES] marine water layer (ENVO:01000295) within the mesopelagic zone...; material: water (ENVO:00002006), including particulate matter (ENVO:01000060) such... | reverse complement strand
TTTTTATTCTCCTTTACTTTCTTTTATTGTTAAACATTGTTCACATCTTATAGAATCTTTATTTAAATGATTTAATCCAAGTTCGTTTAATTGATCTCTTGAAAAACCTATAAAACCAAACAAGCCTTCTTTTTCAAAATCATTAGCTATAAATGATCCTTCTTTTTTGCATAGATCACAAGTTGACCAATGATCTCTATTTTTTTCAGGTAAACTCATTTTTTATTCTCCTTTGTTTCTTAATCTCCATTAAAGCGGGGAGGGTAGTCGGATATTCGACTCTTTTGATCCCTCCCCTTTAGGAGAAAAACTTTTATTATATTTTATTTCCAATGAATTTGAAAAGATCATCTACATCTAAAGGCTCATCTTCAAACCCTTTAATATTGTATTCTTCTAACCAAATCGTATGGTCAAATTGAATTGGGTTATTGTTTTCTAAGGCTCTATTAATTTGGTCTTTAATCCATTGATTTAAGATAGATTTAACCTTTCTTTTGCCTAATCCTTTTAATATTAATTCATACATTTTTTTATTCTCCTTTATTGTATTTTATTTGTTAATTAATTGTTCTTTGATTGTTTCAAGTGCTTGACCTGTAAAAATCTTTGTATTGTCAAAGTAATCATAGGCTATATCTATATATTCCAATTCATTGTCTAAGTCATAAGAATCCATGTGTTCATATAAATATTCATTTATAATTCCCTCAGGACATTTAAATAATAAAGCGTCAGTATAACCACCACGAACATCAGCACCCCCATGAATTTGAATTAAAATATATTGCTCTTCATTAATTTCTAAGTTTGTACCTTGTAATACTTGTGAAAGGTCGCTTTCATAATTGTATGTATTCCAAGTCCTCTGAATATTTATATCATAATCTTGTAAATAATCCCAAGCTGAAATCTTAACCCCATACGCCTCACAGTCTTCATATTCTTCATTTAATTCGTTATAGGCGTTAAACTGGTTGCATATACTGTCCAATTCAAGTTGTGAGCCACTACCAGCGAGAAAATGAAATACTGATACAGTTCTAATGATTTCATTAGCTTTGTTTTCTTTGTCAAATCCAATTTCAAAAGTTTGCTCAGGCTCGTTTATAAAGTCTTGTATAGTTTTGTTTTGGTTTCTCTGCCAATTTCGATTGTTAGTTCCCCCACTATCTAAAAAGTGTGTGCCTGTGTTTTCTGTTAATTTTTCATATATTATTTGTTCAATGTAGTTCATGTTTTATTTCTCCTGTTTAGATTCTATACTGTGATGCCAAATTTTTTCTAATTCAAATTCGTTTTTACTTAAAAGATCGTAGATTTCTTCCCATAACTGATGCCCTTCCGTTCTTGGGTATGTATCCCAATCAACACAACTATTATTAGCTAAGAATATTTTTGTCTTGCTTAATAATTCAATCATTTTAATTATATCTTTCATAGTGTTTTATTTCTCCTTTGTATCTTCTAAAAAATCTAATTTGTGTAATTTTATTTTATATAATAGTTGACTTATTTCATCACAAATGAGACAACTTTTTAAATCTATTTTTTCACTCATTTCTTCGCTCATTTCATCATTTATTTGGTCGGTGTAATCACTTTTATTTAAAAGAGGTTCAGAACCAACTAAGTCAGATTCATCTAAAAAAACCCAATTATCTTTTAAATTTTCAATTATTTTTATACTTGTTTCGATATGTTTTAAATATCCTTTTTCCCATTTTTTCATGTTTTATTTCTCCTTTGTAGAGGTGGGGAGTATTCCCCACCCCTAACTTTTCCTATTAAAAAAGGTTTAGCCTTTCATCATGTTAATTAATAATTCTATATCGTCAATTTCAGATTCTATTTTAGTAAGGGTAGCATCTTTTTCTAATCCGTACTTTATACTAACCCATTCTAAATTGTTTCTTAACTCTGTAAACCTAGCTTTGATTTCTGTGTCTGTTAAGATTGTAAATCCTGTCTTATTTAATTTCATGTTTTCTCCATTTGTTTAATGTTACCCCTTGCGGGTTGATTGATATTACTAAGTTATATTACTGAATCCTAACACTAAGTAATAAAAGATATAACAAAGTAATAATATACACCGCACCGCACCGCCTACAATATACTTGTAAACTATTAATTATATTATACTTAGCGTTCATTAATTAATAATAAGCGGGGGAATACATTATAATAAATTGCTTTGCGCATTAATTAATCGGAGCAAAAAACCGATCAACCCACCCCCCCCCTGCAACGCTCCGTCAGACGCATAGGGGGTGTATGTTGTCACCCCAGTAATTTTTCTTGCCAAAAAGACTTTTTTTCTTACTCAGAGTTGATTTTTATGGAACTCTAAGTGTATGTTTTCGTTATAGTTATATGGCAAAAACTAAAAAGAAGAAAGCCGAAGTAATTAAGCAAGCCACTAAAAACGCACACGACAACCCTTATTTAAAGGAATTTCTCGTAGATTATGAAGAAGAAACAGGCTTAAAAACTCGGTTTACTCACAAAAAGAAACAGTTTTTGACCCACTTGGTAGCGAACAATGGTTTTGTAACGCTTGCTGCTAAAGAAATGGGTTATTTCCCCGCGTCAGTACGATTTGCAATGAAAGGCGATCCTGCATTTAGACAGGCAATCAGTACAATACAAGATGGATTTCTCACTGAACGCTTGGATCAACTCGAAAAGCTCAGCTTTACACAAGCAGCCAAAGCAGGTAATGTAACTGAGCGTATTTTTCAACTCAAGGCACACGCTCCTGGTAAGTATAGAGATCGAACCAATCAACAAAATACACAGGTCAATGTCATGGTATCGGGTACTTCCCCAAAGGATAGAGCATCAGTTCTAAAGAAGATGAAAATAAATTGAATAAAATCGCAGACGAGGCACTCCGCAACAATGTATTTATGTCTCCGAGAGATATTTTTGCCCTATATTTAAAGTCACATTATCTTTTACCCGAAGATTGTGCCATAGAAGCGACTGATTTCGCCATACAATTATTTGAATTAGACACCAATGGTCGTTTACCGATTGATTGGGAGATGTGGTATAGGAATCAAGCATAATGGATGTCAACATATCCTATAGAGATGGCGAAGGTAATGTCACACAACCCTTAGATCACCAAGAAGAGTATCATTTATTTACAGGGTATAGCAAACATCAAGTATTAGCGGGGTCTTTAGGTACAGGTAAGACAGAAGCTATGTGTATGGAAGCGATCCATCAGAGTGCAGGGTTTCAAGGCAACTTAGGGTTAATGGGTAGAAAGGTACTGGATTCGTTTAAAAAGTCTACTTTAATACAGTTGCTCGATCTCGGACAAGGCTTTATTCAGAAACATCGCGCCCAAGACCGAGAGATTATCTTTAAAAATAGGTCTAAAATTGTTTATATGGCGTTAGATGACTCCAGAGATTCTATTCAAAGGATAAAATCAATGAATTTAGGGTGGTTTGCGTTTGACCAGATAGAAGAAATGACCGAAGCTACCTTTATTGCAGCCGCAGGTCAGATGCGAAGAAAAAATGCAATGCGTTGTAGCTTTCATACTTGCAACCCAGCAGGGCATGATTGGGTATGGAAACGCTGGAAAAAAGATAAAGAAGTACAAAATAAAAAGAAAGATGGGTATCGCTTAATTGAAACCATGACTTGGCAACCTGGAGCTGATCCACCTAAGACAGATGAAGAAGTAAAGTTATATTCAGACAATCCGCATTTACCTGCCGACTATATTAATCATCTATTATCTATGCCAGAACAATGGGTTAACAGATATGTGTATTGCAGTTGGGATGATTTTGCAGGTTTGGTGTATCCAGAGTTTAAAGAAGAAACCCACATGGTAAAACCCTTCGACATTCCTAAACACTGGAATCATTATGTGGTTTATGATTATGGGTATAGAAATCCAAGCGCAATTATGTTTGCTGCGGTAGATGAAGAAGGGTGTATCTATGTCTATGATTTAATTTATGAAGTAGAGCATACGATTGAAATGTTAGTGCCAAAGGTAGAAAGACGATTAAAGCGTGATGTAAACTATACATTTTTAGCTGATCCTAGCATTGTAAGAACAGAACGCGATGGAAATAGTGTTGCAGATGAATGGTATGAATATGGAATTGAATGGGAAAAAGCGAGAAACGATAAAAGAGCAGGATTTGAGCGAGTCTCTTCGTATTTAAGATTAGATGCCAATATGAAGTCTAAGTTATTGTTTTTTAACAAATTAAATATGAAACATTTTGTAAATGAAATCGTTGACTATAAGTGGAAGGAGTTAAAGCATGGCTTTGAATCTCGCAATTTACCCGAAGAACCTGTTAAAAAGAATGACCACAGCTTGGATTGTCTCCGATATTTGGTTCATTATGTTGAGGATAGCGACCCTGCCTCAGAACCTAGTGATGATTATGGTATGTGGGGAGTTTTTGGTAAATCTAAAAAGAATACTTGGATGAGTGCATGAAAATAAATGAATTACATGAAGTTTTTGAAGCGATGATGGCAAACGACTCGGATTGGTTTAACGCTGCCGAGGAGTCAATGAGGTTTTATACAGGTGGATTTGGTACTGGTCAATGGGAAGATGAAGATTTACAAACCTTACAAAGTGAAGGTAGACCTCCTTTACAATTAAATATTATACTGCCGAAGGTTAACTTAGTGACTGGAGTAGAAAGACAAGGGCGATCTTCATGGAAAGCCAGACCTGTGGAGTCTGATGATGAAAATGAAGCAATGCTTGCCACCTCTTTATTGTATCATTTAGATCGAAATCGCAAACTACAAAGTTTATTTAGTCGCGTATTTAAAGATGGAGTAATTACTGGTCGTGGTTGGGTAGATGTTTGTGTTGAACCAGGTAGATTTTATGATGGTGAAATTTCTATTAAGCGTGAATCATGGGCAAATGTACATATAGACCCAGAAGCTAAGACACAAGACACTAAAGATTGGAATTATTTAGCGAGAACTAAGTATTTAACATTGAATCAGTTACGCTCTATGTTTCCTGATAGTGCAAAGGACATTACTTCGGTAGAGAGTTTAATTGAAATGCCTCAGTCTGTACAAAAAGAAATAGGGTCATATTATCGCAATGCAGACCCAATTAATGCTGCATATCACTTAGATGAGTTACATCAAAAAGTGAGGGTAGTAGAAATGTGGAATAGAGACTACGAAAGAGAGCATTTTATTATCAATAAGCAAACTGCTCGTATTTCTCCAACAGGATTTAAGTCTAAAAGCAAAGCAGTAGTGCAAGTTAAAGAATTGGTGGCAATGGAAGAAGCCGCTAACGCCCCAATGAGAACAGAGTTTGGGGTGATTAGTCGTGTAGTACCCAAAACATACTTAACCATCACAGCAGGGATGCACATTTTACAGGAAAAACAAGCCAATCCTTATTTACACAACCAATTTCCAATCGTACCATACTTTTATCACTTTGAAGATATGGGTGATTATGTAGAAAGTTTTGGTTTAGTAGAAAACATGAAAGACCCACAGCGTGAAAAAGACAAAAGACGCTCCCAAATGTTGGATATTATCAACCGTTCTCCTAGAGGGGGTGGTGTATTCTCAGGTAATAAAGTATCTCAAGAAGAAATGAATGAAGCCTCTACGACTGGAAGATGGATTGGAATACCTGGTTATAAAGGTAGAGTAAGTGATTTTATGCAACAGTGGAGCAATTCACACCTATCTTTAATTGGCAGTATCTCTGCAATGGAACAAAAAGCAGAATACGATGCAAAAGAAATTAGTGGGGCAACTGATCCTATGATGGGAATTGCAACTTCGACTAAAGAAAGCGGAGTAGCCGCACAGACAAGGATTCGTCAGGGTATGATGACCTTACAAGAGCAAATGGAAAACTTGGATATGACTAAAACTCATGTGTTAACCCAAGCTATTCAAAATATGCAGCAATTTTATACTCCCAATAAAATTAAAAGAATTATTGGTGCAGAAACCGAAAAGGCAGAGTCACCAGAAGAAGCAATGGAAATAGAAGCAGTAATTAATCGCTTTTTAACCAACTTTGAAAAATTTGAATTTGATATTGTTCTTGATAAAGGCGAAAACTCAGCAACGATGCGAGCCGCCAAAGCTCAACAGATTGGTGAGTTAGTCAGGAATGGATATGCGAGTTTGTTTCCATTATATGTGGAGTTATCCGATATGGAAGCAAGCCAAGAAATACTAGAAAAATTTGAACAGGAGCGATCCGCACAGATGCAAGCGCAGCAAAGCCAGGCGGGAAATCGAACCAACAATAATAACCCCCAATAAAAGGACAAGGTAATGGAAGAAACAACAAGTTACATAGACGCTGAAAAGGAAATTGCAGGCACAGCCTCAGATAACCCAGAGTCCAATGTAAGTGAGCAAGTAGCAGAGACACCCGCAGCAGAACCGCAAGCGTTTAAGGTTGGCGATCAAGAGTTTAAATCGGTTGATGACCTACTAGCGTATGCGAATAATACGGACAAGTCTTATAAGAATCTTCGTGAAATGAATGGAAGGCAAACCAATGAACTGGGTGAACTGAGAAAATCATTAGACGAGATTAGGACAAATACTACCCCACAGGTAGAAGAACCAAAACTACCCGAATATGATCCTTATGATCTGAATAGCGTTTTACCTCATATCTCTAAACAAATAGAAGAAAAGTTCGCATCAGAGCGAAAAAAACAAGACAAAGAGATCACTGAAAGTAAAATGAAACAAGCTCAACAGGAGATGGTAGATAGTTTTGTAAAGAAAAACCCTACTCTTAGTACAGAAGAACTTACTGCGATTGCTAAATACGGAGATGAGCGAGGTATTAGTCTAATTCAAGATGCGTACACGCTTATGACATTAGAACAAGAAAAAACCAAAGCTAAAACGGAAGGCGTTAAACAAGTGACAGATAAACTTACCCAAGCAGATGAAGTGCCAACAACACTATCCAATGCAACAGGTGGAAATAAAACTAAAGTGGACTTTGACGCTATTTCTCAGGCAGACTGGAATAAATTACCAGAGGATGTCCGTTTACAGGCTTTGATGGAAACTACATAAACGTAATTAGGAGTTAATTATGAGTTGGGATACAGGCTTAAATGTATCGCGTTGGGCGAAGCAGCTTGCATACGAAGTTGGAAAAGAAATTTATTTCTCAAAATTTATGGGAGATACATTTGAATCAATGATTGTGTCAAAAACAATGCCAGAAGGTAAAGGTAAAGATATGACCTTTGGTATGGTTGGATACACAGGAACAGCAGTAACAGGAGATAGCGCATTAGAAAGCAATGAGCAAAATCTTACTTCTAACGAAGTGACTGTGACCACTGCACAAAGACGTTTTGGTGTGATTAACGCAGGTAATTTTGATGACAGTAAAGTGCTTTATAATTTTCGTACAGAAGCACTTGCTCAGTTAAAAAGACAATACGCAGAAGATCACGATGCACAGCTTTTTAGTGCATTAACAAAAACTTCTGGTGCTGGTGCATATCTAAGAGCAGACTCAGGAACGGCTGGTTCTGTCTATGCTGCTACTGATCCAGAAGCAGATTTAGCAGCTACCGATTTAGCTACCGCAGAGGATATATCTAAGTTAAAGAAAATGGCGATGCTTGGAACATCTAAGAGTTATAAAATGAAGCCAATCAGGGTAGATGGAAAAGATCACTATGTTCTTTTAATACATCCTGAGGTAGCCTATGATCTTGCTAAAGATGACACATGGTTAAATGCTCAGAAAAATGCGAATGTCAGAGGGTCTGATAATCCAATTTTTTCTGGTATGTTAGGTATGTATGATGGTGTAATCGTGCATGAACACGAAGGGATTACTACTGCTAGTAATCTTGGTGCTGGAGATGCAATACCAGCCGCTAGAAACCTATTCTTGGGTGCAGGGGCAGCTTGCCATGCTCAAGTTGATGGAATGAGTTGGGTTGAAAAAACCTTTGACTATGGCAATAAACTGGGTATTGCGGCTGGACAAATATACGGTGTAGGCATGAGTACCTTTGATAGTAAGGACTATGCAGTTATACAGTATTTAACAGCGAGAACTAGTCTCTAAACATCAGTAACTAAATGGTAGGGGTGGGGCAACCCACCCTTGCTATAAAAGGATATTATGACATTAGCAGAAATACAAACTGAAATTAGAAATATTACTGGAGTAAGTAGTACCTCAACAGTAGCAACCAATGTAATTACAGACCTCATTAATAAAGGTCAAACTATTTTAGCAGATGATGCCAATTTGTTTTATGGATTTGCTACCAGAGATAGTGTATCTGGAACTGGTGAGTATCAAATGCAAACAGGCAATAATGTCACTGTTAATACTTGGACTAAAACTGAAAACGCTGCTGCCGCATCATCACAAAGCCTTGCGAATATGATTCGTATTTATCGTGTTGATTTTGATGGTTCACAAACTACACGAATTGGCATGGATCAAATTATGGATATTAGCAGTGATCTATCTCAGCTTACTATGCCCACTTCTTATGGATATTATATTAACGGATTGTATTTAAATTTATTTCCAATCCCGACTAAAATTGCATCTATTAAAGTGTATTATTATTTTTTACCGATTGCATTATCAGGCGATTCAGATGTACCAATGATTGACAGTCGTTATCACGAATGTCTTGTTTATTACGGAGCATGGAAAGTAGCAGAGAGATTACGCGATATGAATTTAATTCCATATTTTAAGAATGAATGGAATGAGTGGAAAGAAAAAGTGGTGTTAGACCGTCAGCGAAGAGCGGGGGAATCTAAGTTTACGATTAACTATAAGGACTTTTAATGCCAAGAATTAGCATTAGGAATTTTTCTGGTGGATTAAACTCTAACCAATCTGAATTTGATTTAAAAGATGGTGAATTTGTTACTTTTGAAGCGGTTAATAATGAAAAGCCAGGGAAAATTATTAAAACCAAAGCTGGCTTGGTTATTTCAGCCAATAACAATACTGTCTCAGATGGTCAAACTGAATATACAGAGTATAGAACCGAAAAAGATGGTAGTGACGCAGACAATACAAAGGTTTGGGCGGTCATTGGGGTCAGCACTCATTTAGCAATTTATGATTTATCTACAGGTACAGGAGGAACTTGGGTTGCTTTAACGACTGGTTGGTCATCCAGTCCAGTGTATGACTTCTTAGTTCATAACCAGATATTAAGAATTGGAGATGGAAGTTTTACCAATACCTCTAAATGGTATGCTCATATCAAGCGAGATATTTTTGGTCAAAATTTAGGCATAGGTGACGATACTACTGTACCTAGATATGCGATTGTACATCACAACCAAACTTTAAACGATTGGTATATGCAAGACGCAGCTATTACTCCGCCTACTGTTGTAAAGATGAGTATGGCACATGATGGAGCAGTGACGGTAGCAGGATGTTCTTACAATAATGCTACAACCATTACCACATCAAACAGCACATTAGCGTTAACCCCGAATATGGTAGTGGAGGGATCAGGTATTCCTGCTAATGCGTATATTGTATCCATTACAAGCGATACGGTTTTTGTGATCTCAGCAGCATCTACTGGTGGATCAAAAACAGGGCAAACCTTAACCTTTACTTCTTTAAAAGATAATACGGATGTTGGCTTATTTGTGTATGAACCCAGACATAAATATGATGATGATGACACAGAAAATGATGAACACAATGCGTGGATTAACGCAATGGATAATGATACATTTGATCCTGCTGATAGATATGCACTTACCTACATCTATGATTATGTACAAGAATCTTCTCTGTCATTAAATAGAGATGGTGAAATTGGAGTATCGGGTTTTGAAGTTATAAAGGGTTCAGACGATGAATCTGATAGTGGTACTACTAATACAAGTGCTTTATCAGAAGATGGTAATGTGTTAGATGTGGTTTCGGGTACAGGCGCATTATTTCAACTCTATACTTATATAAAAATTGATAGCGAAGTCATGTTTATTCAGTCTATTTCTACAGATCGTATCTATGTAAGAAGAGCGCAATTAGGAACAGAAGGAAAAGAACATCCAGTAAATACCCCGATCTATTATCGTAGTTCTCCGCAGAAAGGTAGAGCCATGAATGTGGTATTAAATGGCTTATCTAGTAGTGGGTATCATAATCCAAGAATTACGAGTTTAAATGTATATTGGCAACCTAAAGGTGATGTAGATTGGTATTTGGTAGAGTCATTAGACATTAATAAAGGCTATTCAGAAAGTATTTTAGCTAACACACCTAATACTTTAGTGCCAGGATCAAGTAATTTATCTCCATTTTACGCAAGCAATAACTACAATTCATTTGCCATGAAGAATTATGGTTATTTTGTGCCTTGCCCTAATCATATTGCAGCAAATGATGAGATTAAACATATAGATGGCACTACCACTGCATTTACTTTTGATACCACTTCATGGACTGGGGCAACCAATGATTTTCAAGCGACTGAAAGTGCAGGTGCTACAAATTATATTGCTATTTTATCTCGCAAAGAAACCAACGATTCAACCAATCTAGCAACTCAATTTAATCGTTTAGGAGCTTATTATACTCCCATCACTTCTATTAGCACCAGTAATTCAAAAATTAACTTTAAAAAATACAATAATGTCAATAGAGTTCAGGCACAACATACCGCAGCGTATGCAAATGTCATAAAACCTAATCGCATTTCTACACACTTTAAACATCAAACTAAAGCCACTACTTGGTATATCCCTTATGATGGATTAAAACTTGCAACCTATAGTTCATTAACAGGGAGAGCCTCAAAAACTAAATTAGCATCCATAAAATGGAATACCTCTGCAGTTTTAAATAATCGTGGATATTATGCAGATATAGACACCTTAGACGAAAACGATCAAACTTCCAGAGATAAAAATCGTGTATTTTTTACCGATCCATTTAAATTAGATGAGATTGTACCAGGTAAGTATTTGAATGTAGGGGTTAATGATGGAGATCAAATTATTAAGCTGATGTCTTTTAGAGATCGCTTATTTGTTTTTAAAACTAAAAATACTTATGTCTACAATAAAAATCATCAACTTGAAAGAGTCTTTGTAGGTGTAGGGGCATCCTATAAGCACGCAGTATGTGAAACACCTATTGGATTAGTGTGCGCTAATGATCGAGCTATTACAGCAGTAAGCACAAACTCTACTAAAGAACTTTCATTTAAAATTAGAGATACTTGGCAAGCAAAAACTTTTAGTCATGTCACAGTAGGTTTTGATGCTATTTTAAACACAATTTCAGTGTGGAACAATAGTGGCTCTGATACTTCGTTAGATTATAATTTATATCACAACAGTTGGATGGTAAATAAAGGTCAATTTGACGATAGAATTAGTAATATAGTTGTAGGTTCAGATTTAAGAGGACATGGGTTAAGAAATTCTAGTGACAATATTGCTGTGGTGGCAATTAATAATGGGAGTTTAAATACAGGAAATCTTATCCTCAAAACAGGAAGGTTTGACTTTGGTTCTCCTGATACACAAAAAAGAATTAATAAAGTGACCTTAATGTATAAATCATCTGCTACGATTACATTTAAAGTATATGTAGATGGGTCAGCTAGTGCAGATTCTACGTTTACTTTTGCGGCTAACTCTACTTTAAATAGCGTAAGTATTGCGTGTGCAAGTGTAGGTAAAACTGCCAAATTTGAGTTAAGTGGAAGTGCGACCAATATTGAAATAGATTCTATAGATATTGATTATCAAATCTTAGGCAGCAATCCGTAATGAATATAAGCCAAGATAAACTCGATATTGAACTAGAAAAAAAGCAAAATACTATGCTTGAAACAAAACAAGGATTTTTTGCACCCACAGAAGGTGATAATGGGGATACTGGTATTTGTATTCATAATGGCACACGCTATTTTGCAGTGAAAGTAAATAATGAATGGCAATTTATTTCAATGCAAAATGCAATTAAGTTAAATCAAGAAGATTCTCCACAAAGTAAAATTGATTTTAATATTAATAATATTGTGAAAGGAAATTTTGGTTCATATTTAGCACAGTTTCGAGCAGAAATTCTTGCATTATTAAATGGAGCTACGCAAATAAGAACTTGGTGTGTTCATCATTCTTTTACTGCTGATTTTACCACAGGGGATAATCCTTTTATTAATTATCTACAATATTCTACTGGCGATGTCAATGAGCCTAACCTTACAGGAGGTAGGCAATTTATTGTTCCTTTTTCCTGTAACCTTAAAATAATTTATTTTTATATCACCACTCCTGCTAATAGTTCAGGAGGTACTATTACTTATGGGTTTAATGTTGATATAAAAAAAGCAAACCCATCTAATACAAGTTTTACAGATGTTGTTTCAACTCTAAATTTATCTGTACCAGTTGTCAACGGTGAAAGCGCAGGATTTGGGTCAATTATTCCCAATGCTCCGCTTGGAACAGATGAGTTTTATGAAGTATCAGTTAGCCAAACGAGTCCTGCTAGTACGGTTGCAACAAAAGCAAGTAAGGCAGTCTCATATTTTTCAGCAGTTTAAAAATTAAATGAAATTATAAAATATATAACAAGTAGAGGACATTATGGATAGATATGAAATATCATATAGCAAAAATAGAATGGGGCATACTATATCTGCAAAAATTATAGATCAGAATACAGGACAAGTAGTATGGACACAGAATGTTGGGAGTTATCCTAAAACACAATTATCAGGCAAAATCCGCAAGCAAAAAGTCGGTGATTTAAAAAGAGCAGCAAATGCTCAATTAACTCAATTACAAGGTCAACAAAATCAAGAACTTGCTGGAGAAGATGCTTCTTTTGACCCAGAAACAGGGTTTTATAAAAGTGCAGATGGGAAATCATACGCAACTTTAGAAGAAGCGCAAAATGCAAGCCTTGCGCTAGAGCGTAAAGGTGAGTTTGATGAGAATTTAGAAGAGTATGAAGCTCGTATCACTCAAGCGGGTAGAGAAAGAGAAGAATTAGCTTCACGAATTAGTGCTAGACAACAAGGTCAGTTAATGAATCAACTCCAACGATCTATTTTAGGATCAGGAGGAGATCAAGCTCAAATTGAGGCTCTAACGCCACAAGTTCAAGAAGGCGGACAGCGAAGCCTTCAAGATTATATTTCTCGGTCTAAGGCACAAACATCCGCAGATTTAGCGGGTGCAACGCAGTTAGGGATTAAAGGTGATTTTGATTTAGCAAGATTAGATCAAAACCAACAATCTTTGACAGATGCAATGACACGATTTATGACAAGTGAAGAAACAGATCGCGCTCAGTTCCAGGCTACTTTAGATGCTCAACCTGAGTGGTGGGAAACAGTCTTAGGACAAGCTGCACAAGGAGCAGGTTCAGCCGCAACCTCATATTTATTAGGAGTTTAACATGGCATTTAAATTTAAAGTAAAGAAAAGACCTAATCTGGGTCAAGCAGTTGCATCTAGTTTTGCAGCAGGAGCAGTACAAGGTGGGCAAATGGCATTACAAAAAATGCTACAAGAAAGAGAGGAAAATAAAAAGAACTCTAATAAAGAACTCAATTTGTATAATAGTTTAATTAACAACCTTCCACAAACCGCAGATAATAAAAAGCTCATTGCAGAAGGCAAACTTAAAATTTTAAAAAATGATGATACTGCTCAGTCAATATTTGAAAGTCAACAAGATGGTTTTCAATATAGCAGTAATGTGGCTACCGATCCTATTTATGGAGAAGATGGGGAAATCCTCGCTTATAAATACGGTAAAAATATAATCTATGCCAATAGAGATCAAAGTAATGATACTATCACGCCTAGTCAACAGTCTGTAATGAAAAAAAGGACAATAGATATTACTAGACAAAAAGTAGCTGATATAGAAAAAAGAATAAAGGAATTAAGCGAGAAAGAATCAAATTCTAAACTTGCACCAGAGTTAGTGGATTGGACAGAGAGAGATCAAACAAGTTTAGACAGTCTTAAAGTATTATTACCAGAAGCTCAATTAGAATTAAAAAATGCTTATGGTGGCAGTGGTGCAAGTATGCCAGTTTCATCAAATAGTCAAAGCTCTGTTTCAACCGACCCTTTTTCGAAATTTGAGATAAAAAATCAGGAATAAAGTAAATGTCAGAATTATTTTTTGTAGGAAATAAAAAGTACAATATTCCTAATGAAGTAAAGGATGATTTTCTTAAAACATATCCTGATGCTGTAAGCGGAATAAATTTTAGGGTTAATCAAAAACAATATTTAATTCCATCTACATTAGAAAATGATTTTATTAATACTTATCCAAGTGCAGTTAAGTATGAAACTAGAAATGAAACCTTATCTCAAGAATTAAGAACAAGAAAGACAGAAGATATTTTACCACAAGAACCTAATTTAGTAACTGCTCAACCAATTAGCGTTGCAGAAAGTGCTAAAATAGACACTCCTTTAGACCCGCAAAGCGAAGCTGTAGAACGCAGTAGTGGTTTAGAGGGAGTTAACCCTAGAAGTAAAATAGATCGTTTTAATAATAATCTTTTAAAAGAAGCTACACTTGGATATGTCGATATAGGATTAGATGAGCCTCAAAGCACTGCTGAGACTGTCTGGGATGCTGCTGGAGCGATTGGCGGAACAATACTTAGCATGAGTACAGCGGGTGCTGGATCAGGAAAGCTGCTTCGTGTTGCAGGGAAAAAACTTCCTAGATTGACAACATGGGTTAATAATACTATTGGATCAAATAAAACTGCAAAAAATATTGGATTTAATACTGCAAGAGATTTACTAACATTTAATGTACATGGTCAATTATATAATAGACCTGATATTAACACCTTAGAAGATCGTTTAGATTTAGCGTTAGAAAACACAGTTTTATCATTAGCATTTAGTGGAGCGGGAGCGTTAAGCCATATTCCAAAATACGGTAAAAGTTTAGGCACAGCAGGAGTCGGTATTCTTGGTTGGGAAATGGGTGGAGATAGCTTTGGAGAAAAAGCAGTCAATTCAATCGCATTAATGGGATTGCATACTGTGTTTAGTCCAAAACCTAAAATTAGCAAGGCAAGAAAAACAAATGCAGAGTTTTTAAGAGAATTATATCCAAACCTTTCTAAAGCAGAAGCAGATCGCATTAGTAAAAAAATGGTTGATAATATTTTAAAGGCTAGAAATAAAGCACCTCAGCCACTACAAAATAAACCACTGTTAATGTTACCAGCTCGTGCAGAATCTATTAGGCTTGCTCGACCAGTAGGGAAGCCATATAATCCTGATATTATGCCCTTTGGTAGACCGATTGGATTGCCAAAAGCAAGAACTGCAACTGGATTTGAAAAAGGTGCAGAAGTTAGAATTAAAGGCGCGGGTACATACTCTGGGTTAACAGGTACAGTGAGAGAATTAAGACCTGATGGTAAGGTTAAAGTTTATATAGAAACACAAGTACCTACTAAGAGAGGAGGTAAAAAACTAAAAGGTGAAAGATTATTTACGACTGATAAGTTAGAACCAAAGTCTGCTATAGTAGGTAAAGGTGATATAAATATTTCACAAGCAGAACAATTACAAATTGAATTACAGCAAGTGAGGTCAGTTGCCGACCCTAAAGGTAAACGCCCATCTAAAGCCAATAAAGCACAAGAAGAATATCAAAAAATTCGAGAATCAATTAATAATCAAAAAGAAAAATTACAAGACTCTGGATTAACAGAAAGACAAAGAATCGCGTATGAACACTCTATTAGTCAGTTGCAAAAATTAAAACAAGAACTATTAGATGCAGGTTCGATTAACTTGTATTCAGGTTTTCCTATTAATGAGCTATTTAAAAAAAGAAGGACATTACAAGATTTAACAAAGAAAGAGGTTGACTTACTGTACAGAGAAGCTACAAAACAGCCATTAATTGATGTTAATACTATAGGAAAAACAAAAGACTTGTCAGAGTCTATTAAAACAACGAGTCCATTATTAAAAAAATTTAAGACTATTCTTGAAATACCTAAGCAAGCTAGAAATCGCGTCAAACAAAAAGAAAGTAAAGTTTTAATTCGTAAAATTGAAGAAGCAGATGAGATTTGGCACAATTTAAGCGGTGGTTATATAGAGCGTATGCGAAAACTTGGTTTTGATAAGTTAACAGAAAAGGAAGGAATAGAATTAGGACTCGCATTACAAAAAGGCAATGCCCCAGAATACAAAAGAATTTTAGATAATATCGTTAATCAACTAAAGGCATCGGGAGTTGAGGTTGGTTACATTGAAAACTATTTTCCTAGAGTATGGAGAAAAGAAGTAGCGGATCAAGTTTTTGATGACCTGGCAAAGATACAAGAAATAATGATTAAATCAGGTAATCAATCAGATAAATTTATTGCAAATTCTTTAAAAAATTATAGTGAAGATACTATTACGCTCGTCAATCATCTTATTAAAGAAGGACAGGTTAAATCTTACTCACAAGCTATTCAGCGACTAAAAAAAGATGTGTCTACAGAGCTGTTTCCAGAGGCTAGTTTTGAAAAAGCAAGGCGATTAGACTTGCCTGCTACTATTTTTGAAAATGATGCGCGTAAAGTATTGCCTTATTATGTAGATATAATGACAAAACGTATTGCTACAACTAAAACTTTTGGAGCAGATGGTCGTAAAGCAATTAATATTATTGATAAAGTAAACAAAAAAGATTCTAATGAGGCACAATTACTCCATGAAATATTAGATTTATATACTGGTCAAGCAGAAAGGATTAAAGGATTAACAGGAGTTGCTAGAGATGTAGTAAATGCAGTATATGGATTTGAGGTAGGTACAAAAATTGGATTAGGTACAGCCACCGTTCCTAATATTACTCAGTCTTTAGTATCTACAATGCCACAATGGGGTGTGTTTCGTTTAATTCGAGGAGGCGTAAACTTAATGAATCCTCAAGTAAGGGAGGAAATAAGAGGTTCTGGTATTTTAAGAGAAGCATTAGTGAACGCATTTGGTGGAGTAGAACCTAAAGGACTCATGGGTAAATTTGCTAAACTCACGACTAAGTTAGGATTTCAGCAAATCAACAAAGCTAATTTATACTTAGCAGCAAGCACTTTTCGAGTAGGCGCAAAAGATTTAATGAAGGTGGCTAATAGCAATAGTCCTAGAGCAGCATGGGCGCAAAAAACACTCAAAAAATTTGGTATTAATTACAAAGGTAAATTAAGTGATGACTTGCTTGCTCAAAAAATGTATCGGTTCGCTGTAGACAGCCAACTTCAAAAAAATGTATTGCGTGATCCATTAATTTTTAATGATCCTAGATGGCGAGTTTTATTTTTATTTAAGCGTTTTGGCGTTAGACAAGCCACTATGATGAAAGATATGTTGATGGAAGAATTTACCAATGGAAATCCAATGCCTATTTTACGCTTAATGGCAGGCGGAGCATTAGGTGGTGAATTTGTTATTTGGGCAAAAAACAAAATTAAAAGTACAGCTACAGGAGATGAATATTATCGTAAAGAAGATTTATTAACTGTAGAGAGGTTTGTTAATAATATTGCCGCAGTGGGGTCTTTTGGTGTATTGAGTGATATAATGGGTGTAGATAAATTAAGTCAATTAGGTGAGACTGGTAAGTTTTTAGCTACGCCAGTGATAGTAGATGATGTTATTGGTAAGAATGGTATTTTTGATATATATACTAGAACAATGAAAGATTATGAGAAATATGGGGATGGGTTTTTAGCTATTAGAAGAAATGCAGATGACTATGCAGGATTTTTTGGCTCAATACCAAGATATGTTGCGAAATCAGCAGCTACCAAACAACAAAAACAGAATAGATCGAGAACATTAAGAGGAAGAGAGCGCACTGCTATATTAGATTTATATTTAGAAAAAAAGGGCAAAGAGGCTAGTAGGCGATTGCAATTATGGAATAAATACAATAAAGATATGCCCTTAACTATTGAAGATATTAATATAGATGAACTTGTAAAAAGAATAAAAGCAAAAGAATTAGCTTTAATACAAGCTCGTCAATAATTTTAGGAACATTTTAACATATAAATCGTTATTAATATTGAACTAATAGCTCATTCACGCCTTACCATAGGCTTAGAGCGTTGCAATAAACAATAAGCGAGGAAAATATGGGTACTTACCGCGACTTTTCAGTACAACAAGCAGTCACTCCAGGCGCATCTGTTGTCAACATTACCAACAATAATACCACTAACGATGAATGTCGTGCAGTGTATATCGGTGCTTCTGGTAATTATGAATTTTATGTCAATGGAGAATGGGTCAAATTTGTGGGATTAAACGCAGGGTCAATTTTACCAATTAGAGCTACAGGAGCAAGACATTCTTCTGATGATTCTGCACCTGATGCTGCCGACATTAATTTTCTATACTAATGTTAGGATTAGGTATAAGATTATTTGCTGCTTATAGACAAGTAGCAAGCGTTATTTCATCAGCAAATTTTTGGAATAATCTTTCTACACACTGGGAAGATGAAACACAACACTGGGAAGATATAGGATAATATTATGGCAAGTTTAGAAAATGTAGC
>TARA_R110002020_G_scaffold24424_2_pt1 | contig 18627 bp, 11 predicted proteins | sample TARA_R110002020 | Tara Oceans TARA_R110002020 (sample SAMEA4396489) | marine metagenome | biome: Westerlies Biome; feature: [MES] marine water layer (ENVO:01000295) within the mesopelagic zone...; material: water (ENVO:00002006), including particulate matter (ENVO:01000060) such... | reverse complement strand
CGAGGTCATGCCGCCCCACATCCGCGGCACCACCGAATAGGTGCCGTCCTTCTGGATGTTGGCGTGCACCCGCTCGTTGATGAAGCGCGACTGGTAGTCGTCGGCGTACTCGTCCGGCCAGTCGCAGACGAGGTAATAGTTGAGCGCCGGACGGCATTTGGCGCAGCCGCAGGAGGTGGTCCATTCCAGCTCCTGCATGACTGCCGGAATGGTCTTGAGTTCTTTCGCCTTGATCAGGCGGCGCACATCGTCATGACCAAGCCCCGTGCAGCCGCACATCGGCGTCACAGCGGCCGGATTGTAGGCATCGCCCAGCGTGAGCACGAGCAATTGCTCGACCAGGCCGGTGCAGGTGCCGCAGGAGGCCGACGCCTTGGTGTGGGCGCGCACACCGTCGAGCCCGGTCAGCCCCTTCGAGGTGATGGCGCCGGTGATCTTTCCCTTGCACACGCCGTTGCAGCCGCAGATTTCCGCATCATCCGGCAAGGCTGCAACGGCCGCCATAGGGTCCAGTTGGGACCCTCCCTGGTAGGCCTGGCCGAAGATCAGGGTCTCGCGCATCTCCGAGATGTCGGTTTGTTTCTTCAGATGGTCGAAAAACCATGGCCCGTCGCCGGTTTCGCCATAGAGGACCACGCCGAGGATACGATTGTCCTTGAGCACCAGCCGCTTGTAGACGCCGGCCGTGGCGTCGCGCAGCACGATCTCCTCGCGGTCCTCGGCCTCAGCGAAGTCGCCGGCCGAATAGAGATTGATGCCGGTAACCTTCAACTTGGTTGCCGTCGAGGTCTCGACGAAACGCCGGGACGTATCGCCGGCGAGATGGGAGGCCGCCACCTCCGCCATCTGGTACAGGGGCGCGACCAGGCCATAGACATTGCCATTGACCTCGACGCATTCGCCGACGGCAAAAATATCGGGATCGCTGGTCTGCATGCCGTCGGTGACGACGATGCCGCGATTGACGGACAACCCCGCCTCTTTCGCCAGCGCGGCGTTAGGGCGGATGCCGACTGCCATCACCACCAGCGTCGCCGGGATCACCGTGCCATCCTCCAGCTCGATGCCCTCGACACGGGCCTCGCCGAGGATTCTCCTGGTGCTGGCCTTGGTGATGATGTTGATGCCGCGGTTTTCGAGCTCACGCTCGAGCAGATAGCCGGCGGCGGGGTCGAGCTGCCGCTCCATCAGCGTCGGCATCAGGTGGATGACGGTGACATCCATGCCGCGTTGCTTGAGCCCAGCCGCGGCTTCAAGTCCCAGCAGCCCGCCACCGATGACGACGGCCTTGCCGCGCGACTGCGCCGCCAGCAGCATCGCATCGACATCGTCGAGATCGCGGTAGGTCAGAACGCCCGGCAAATCATGGCCCGGAACGGGAATGATGAACGGCGCCGATCCGGTGGCGATGACCAGCTTGTCGTAGCTTGCCACTTCGCCGTGCTCGGACCTGACGGTCCTAGCCTGCCGGTCGATCTCGACCACCTTGTGGCCCTTGTAGAGCATCACGCCGTGCTCGATGTACCAGCCATCGCCGTGGATGATGATGTCTTCGAAGCACTTCTCGCCCGACAGCACCGGCGAGAGCATGATGCGGTCGTAATTGACGCGCGGTTCGGCGTTGAAGATGGTCACGTCGAAGGCGTCCGGCGCCGCCTCGAACAGGTGCTCGAGCATCCGTCCCGGGGCCATGCCGTTGCCGATGACGACAAGTTTCTGTATCTCAGTCATGGGATCACTCCGCTGCGGACAGACGGGCTGCCGCGCTATTCTGGCGGGCGACGCGTGCTGAGCGTTTTTCTGAAATGGACTTCAACTGGATTTCCGACGGGTTGGCGCCGCTCTCATAGGCCTCCAGGAATTCGAGCAGCTCTTCCCGGTAGGCGTAGTAGTCCGGATGATTGAGCAGCGCCCTGCGCGACCGGGGCCGTTCGAGATCGACCTGCATGATGTTGCCGATCCGGGCGTTCGGCCCGTTCGACATCATCACCACCCGGTCAGCGAGCAGGATCGCCTCGTCGACGTCATGGGTCACGCAGATGGCGGTGACCCTGGTGCGCTTCCACACATCCATCAGCACGTCCTGCAGCTCCCAGCGGGTCAGGCTGTCGAGCATGCCGAACGGCTCATCAAGCAGCAGCAGCTTGGGTGACAGCGCGAAGGCGCGCGCAATGCCGACGCGCTGCTTCATGCCGTTGGACAGGTCCAGCGCCGGGCGGTGCATGGAGTCGAGCAGGCCGACGCGCTGCAGATAGTATTCCACCACGTCGTTGCGCTCGGCCTTCGATGCATGGGGATAGACCCGGTCGACGCCGAGCGCGACGTTCTCGTAGGCCGTCAGCCACGGCATCAGCGACGGCGCCTGGAACACCACGGCGCGATCGGGGCCGGCCTGGGTGATATGGCGGCCGTCGAGAATGATCGCGCCTTCGGTGATCGGGTTGAGACCGGCGGCCATCGACAGCACGGTCGACTTGCCGCAGCCCGAATGGCCGATGAGCGTGGTGAACTCGCCCTTCTTCATCTTCAGCTCGAAGCCATCGACCACCGTGAGCGGCCCCTTTGGCGTCGGATAGACCTTCTTGAGCTGGCTGAACTCGAGGAAGCTAGCGTCCCTGATCGCAGCGGAAGCCTCGACATAGGCCTTGGGAAGCCTGTCCCTGCCGAGCGTAATCGGCACGATGGAGGGCAGTCGAATATCGCGCTCGACATCCGACCCGCGCTCGGCGCCGACCTCCATCAGATAGCTGGTGATCTCGCCGCGCAGACGGATGAAATTCTCGTCCGAATTCATCTCCGCACGGGCCCGCGGCCGGGCGATGTCGACCCGGAAATCCGGTCCCAGCGTGGCGTTCGGGCCGGGCTTCAATGGAATGATCCGGTCGGCCAGCAGGATCGCCTCGTCGACATCGTTGGTGATGAGGATGATGGTCTTCTTCTCCTTGCGGCAGATGTCGGCGAACTCGTCCTGCAGCTTGGCGCGGGTGAGCGCGTCGAGCGCCGAAAGCGGCTCGTCGAGCAGCAGAACTTCAGGCTGCATGGCCAGCGCCCGGGCGACGGCCACCCGCTGTCGCATGCCGCCCGACAGTTCCGCCGGCTTGCGGTCGCGGGCATGGCCGAGACCGACCATGTCGATATATTTCTCGACGATCGCCGCCCGGTCTGCGCGGGACTTTTTCCTGAACACGCGGTCGACGGCAAGGCTGACATTGCCCGCAACCGTCATCCACGGCATCAGCGAATAGGACTGGAACACCACGCCGCGCTCGGGTCCGGGACCGTCGATCTCGGTCCCCTTGAAGATCACCCCGCCCAGATCCGGCTGGATCAGGCCGGCCAGGAGCGAGATCAGCGTGGTCTTGCCCGATCCGGAGAAGCCGACAATGGCGATGAACTCGCCCTCGGCGACCTTGAGGTTGATGTTGCTCAGCACTTCGGTGCGCGCCGCGCCTTCGCCATAGGATTTCGACAGGCCGGAGATTTCGAGAATAGTCATGCCATCCCCCTATCGGTTGGCAGAGAAGGTGAAGGCGCGCTGCAGCGCGAACATCAGCCGGTCGAGCATGAAGCCGATGACGCCGATGGTCAGCACCGCAACCATGATCCTCGCCAGCGACTGCGACGAGCCGTTCTGGAACTCGTCCCAGACGAACTTGCCGAGACCGGGGTTCTGCGCCAGCATTTCGGCGGCGATCAGCACCATCCAGCCCACGCCCAGCGACAGCCTCAGCCCGGTGAAGATCAGCGGCAATGACGAAGGCAGCACGATCTGGGTGATGGTTCTCGATGTCGGCAGCTGCAGGACGCGGCTGACATTCATCAGGTCCCTGTCGACCGAGGCCACGCCCAGCGCCGTGTTGATCAGCGTCGGCCACATCGAGCACAGCGTCACCGTGACAGCCGAGATCAGCAGCGATTTCGGCATCCAGTCCCAGGGCGTGGCGTAGGTGGCGGAAATGATCATGGTGACGATCGGCAGCCAGGCCAAGGGCGAGACCGGCTTGAAAATCTGGATCAGCGGGTTGATGGCCCCGTTGAAGCTTTTCGACAATCCCGAGGCGATGCCGAGCGGGATCGCAATCAGCGTGGCGATGCCGAAGCCGAGGCCGACGGTGAACAGCGAGGTGATGATCTGGTCGAGATAGGTCGGCTTGCCGGTATAGGTGCGGAATTGCGGCTCCTTGCCGTCGGCCGCGAGCTTTTCGTTGCGCTGGTCCTGGCGGTCATAAAAGGCTGAAGCCTTTTCCCTCTCGCGCACATGGTCGGACCACAGATTGCCTGCCTGCTCCCAGACCTCGACGGGACCGGGAACCGCGCCCAGCGACGTCTCCACCTTCGGCGCGAGCACGGCCCAGGCAAGCAGGAATGCGAGGATGCCCAGAAGCGGAATCAGCAGCACCCGCTTGAGTTCGTTCATCTGGGTGCGCGGGCTGTCGCCGGCCAGCATGCGCAGGATCGGCACCAGCCAGGAAAAGCCCAGCGCATCGAGCCAGCCGCTGGCCCTCGTGATGGCGGCGAAGAGCTTCTCGCGGCCCGGAAGATCGTTTGGTGCGGTATCGGTGACGTTTGCCATCATTGAGATCCTTTGAAGAAAACTGTCCTGGGGCGGAGCGCCAGCCGTGGCGCTCCGCGCGGGATCGGGCTGCGGTCAGCCGCCGGCGACTTCATCGCCCTTGAGGCCGATGGCCAGGCTGTCGAGATAGTCGTTGGGCTTCCTGCCGTCATAGGCGATGCCGTCGATGATATCGGCGGCAGGCGTCGGCGCGCGGTATCCGTCGGTGTCCCAGGGAAAGTCTGCCTCGTCGGCATGGCCTTCCTCGACCAGCATTTTCGCGGCCTTGAGGTAGATGTCAGGCAGGTAGACCGACCTGGCGGTTTGATCGAACCATTCATCGGACTTGGCCTCCGAGATCTGGCCCCAGCGGCGCATCTGCGAGAGATACCAGACGGCATCCGAATAGTAGGGATAGGTGGCGAAGTACCGGTAGAAGACGTTGAAGTCGGGCACCGCGCGCTTGTCGCCCTTCTCGTATTCGAAGGTGCCGGTCATCGAATTGGCGATGACTTCGGCGTCGGCGCCGACATATTCGGAGCGCGCGAGGATCTCGACGGCTTCAACGCGGTTGGCGTTGTCGTTTTCATCCAGCCATTTCGCCGCCCGGATCAGCGCCTTGGTCAGCGCCAGTGTGGTGTTGGGGTTCGCTTCCGTGAATTCCTTGGTGAGGCCGAAGACCTTCTCCGGATTGTTCTTCCAGATCTCGTAATCGGTGATCACCGGCACACCGATGCCCTTGAACACGGCCGCCTGGTTCCAGGGTTCGCCGACGCAGTAGCCGTCGATCGTGCCGGCTTCGAGCGTCGCCGGCATTTGCGGCGGCGGCGTCACCGACAACAGCGCGGCGGCGCCGATCTGGCCCGAGACATCGGACGGTGAATAGAAGCCCGGATGGATGCCTCCGGAGGCCAGCCAATAGCGCAGTTCGTAATTGTGGGTGGAGACCGGGAACACCATGCCCATGTTGAACGGCCGGCCCTCGGCCTTGAACTTGTCGACAACCTTCTTCAGCGCATCGGCCTTGATCGGATGCACCGGCTTGCCGTCCGGGCCCTTCTCCAGATGCGGCTTCATCAGCTCCCAGACCTCGTTGGACACGGTGATGCCGTTGCCGTTGAGATCCATCGAAAACGGCGTGACGATATGCGCCTTGGTGCCGAAGCCGATGGTGGCGGCCAGCGGCTGGCCGGCGAGCATGTGGGCGCCGTCGAGTTCTCCAGTGATCACCCGGTCGAGCAGCACCTTCCAGTTGGCCTGCGGCTCAAGCGTGACGAACAGGCCCTCGTCTTCGAAGTAGCCCTTCTCGTAGGCGATCGCCAAGGGCGCCATGTCGGTGAGCTTGATGAAGCCCAGTTTCAGTTCGTCCTTTTCAACATCGAGCATTTCGGCACGGGCGGGCGTCAGCAGGGTGGCCGAAGCCAGGGCCAGTGCGCCGACTGCGAGAGCGGTACGGCGTTTGAACGTGATGGTCATGCGCTGTCTCCTTTGGCGGTGCCTCGACCGCAATAAAAAAAGCCGCCAAACCGGAAGCCCCGCTGGAGGATGCGGGAACTTCGGTTTGGCGGCGTTGCCTGGTTCGGACCCGTCATTGGATCCGGATGTCAGCCTTGGAAAGCTGACTTAAGCGAAGCAAGCGGCGTGCCAGTTTGAGTTCAGGAGAAATTATTGTTGTTTTTCAACAGCGACCCGGCCGGTTCAAGCAATCCAGACGATTTCGCGCTGCGCAACGATTGTGCAAGGCAGCAAAGACCGGCGTCTAAAAAATATACAGTGCGCAGAAATGTCGGCCAGATCCGTCAGGCCTTCTGGCTCTCGATATAGGCATCGAGCCGGTCCGGATCGAAGATCGCGCCGTCGAAGAAGCCGTCCGGGCCGAGATAGAGAGCCCGGGAGGACGCACCCACGGCGATGGTGCGGCTGAGGGCGCCTTCCACCTTGGAATTGGCCGAGGGCACCGGCACGTCGATCGCCGAGAGAACGCTTCGATAGATGTCGGGCCGGAACGTGTGGCGCGCGATGTCGGCATGGCCGGCGGTGTGGTCGACATAGCCCCAGCGGACCATCTGCGAGTAGAACCACAGCGCATGGCTTTGCCAGGGGAAGGTCGCGGCCCGGCTGTGGGGCTGGAAGAAATCCGGCGCGGCCGCCGGGTCTGTCCGGCCGGTGGCCGACGGGCCGAGGATCGAGCCGTCCAGCGCGGGAAGGATCACGCCCGCGGGTTGCCCCAGATAGCGGGGCGAAGCCAGCATGTCGGCGAGGTCTGCATGGTTTTCGGGCCGGCCACACCATTCCGCCGACCGGTAGAGCGCGCGCAGCAGGGCGTGGAGCGTGGCGGGGTTCTCCTCCGCCCAGTCCTCGCGCACGGCCAGAACCTTCTCCGGGCTGGAGGCCCAGATCGAGGACTTGGCGGCGACGATGTGGCCTGCACCCTTGGCGACTCCGACCGAGTTCCAGGGTTCGCCGACGCAATAGCCATCGATCTGTCCCGTGGCCAGCGCATCGGCCATCAGCGGCGGCGGCAGGATGACGATCTCGATATCGCTCTCGGGCGTGATGCCGCTGGCGCTGAGCCAGTAGCGCAGCTCGAAATTGTGCCCGGAGAAGGGATGCACGACGCCAAACTGCAGCCGTTTGCGGCCCTCGCTCAGGCCTGCCTTGACATGCTTGGCAAGCGCCGCCCCCACTTCCCTTGCGTTCAGCATCGCAAAGTCATGCTGCTGCCGCATCCCGGCCAGCAGGCGGTTGCTCACGGTGATCGCGTTGCCGCCCAGGCCCAGCGCCATCGGCGCGATCAGCCGGGTGTCGAACGGCGTGAGGCCCAGATTGGCCGCGATCGGCATCGGCGCCAGGGAATGGGCGATCTCGAACTGGCCGACGGCCAGCTTGTCGCGGACATTGGCCCACGACGTCTCCCGGACAAGATCGAGCGCGATGCCTTCGTCATGCGCGAAGCCGCGCTCCTTCGCCGCAATCAGGATCGCGCTGTCGGTGAGCGGAAGAAATCCGGCGCTGAGCTCTGTCATCATCTACCTGCCCTCATCGCCAAGCAGCCGCGCCGACATCACGAGGCTCTCGGCCACATCGACGATCTTGCGGTTGCCGTTCATCGCCGCCTTGCGCAGCAGCTTGTAGGCCGCCGCTTCATCCACGCCGCGCGACTTCATGATCAGACCCTTGGCCTGGTCGATCACCTTGCGTTCCTCGAGCGCCCCGCGGGCTTCCTCGAGTTCGCGCTCGAGCCTGGAAAATGCATTGAACCGGCTGATCGCCATGTCGAGAATGCTCTTCACCCGCTCCTGGCGCAGGCCGTCGACGACATAGGCCGAGACCCCGGCGTCGATCGCCGATTGCATCGCTTCGGTGTCGGACCGATCGACGAACATGGCGATCGGCCGTTTCACCGCGCGCGACAGCTGGAAGATGCTCTCCAGCATGTCGCGGTTGGGGTTTTCGAGATCGATGACGATCACGTCCGGCTCGTGCAGCGCAATCTTGGCGGCGATGCCGTGCATTTCATTGATGACCGTGACCCTTGTGTGCCCGGCCGCCGACAGCCCCGCTTCGATGATCGAAGCGCGGGTGGTGTTTTCATCGATGATCAACACGGACGGCAAAGGTTCGGCCATGACCGCATTCTGCGCAGTTCCGAAAATTGTGCAATGCACAATGTGCCGGGATGATGAAATGCGATCGCCAGATCGCTTCAGGCAGTCCGGTTTCATCGTGCCGCCTATGCTAAGCGATGGGACCGGCAGGATTGCGCAGCAGCCGGGAACGGCAAACGGTGATGCCCATCACGCCGCGGCCCTCATCAGCCTGACCTGCGGTCGCGATCCCGCTCGACGCCCCTGCCCCGGCAGACGGCGGACCTTATTCCTTGACGTAGGGCTGACCGTCGGCAAACGGATTTGCGGTCAGTGCCCGGACAGGGTGGCCTCAACCAGTGCGACGACCTGGTCGAGTGCGCCTCCGGCGTCGATTTCCGTCCAGATCACGGGTCCCGCCCCGCGCTTGAGCTGCTTGTGCAACACCTCGACATCCGCGTCGGAAGCGTCCGCGGTGCGCGCGGCAATGCGGCGTTCGAGGGTGGCGGGATCGGCATCGAGCCAGATCCCGTGAAAAGGGACACGCAGGCGAGCCGCCAGATCAGCCGCGGCCTGGCGATCGGCTTCGGCGAGAAAGGTCGCGTCGATGATGACGCTGTGCCGGGCCAGCAGGATCTCTTCCGCCTCGTCCAGCAGGCGGGCGTAGATGGCGCTGTTGACGTCGGGCCTGTAGGCCGCGTCGGGCAGCCGCTCCAGGGGCTCGACGCCGAACATCGCCTTGCGTTCGAGATCGCTGCGCAGGTGGACGGCGCCCGGAGAGGCCCCCAGGCCGGGAGCGATGCGACCGGCAACGGCGGTCTTGCCGGAACCGGAGAGCCCTCCCACGGCCACCAGTCGCGGTGGCGAGGGGGTGCGGAAACCGATGGCCTGGTCAAGGTAGCTCTCGGCCTCGCGGGCCATATCGCCGGCGACGGTTCCCGAAATGGTCTGCACCCCAACCATGGAGCGGATGGCGGCACGGATGCTCAGGAACAGCGGCAGGGTGGCGAGCCCGGTGAAATCCGCCAATGTCCTGAGATAGCTGTTCTGAAGCGCGTTGGCCTGTCCGGACAGCCCCCGGTGCAGCAGGTCCATCACCAGGAAGGCAAGGTCGTAGAAGGTGTCGCAGGTGCCCAGCCGTTCATCGAACTCGAGCGCGTCAAACAGCACCGGTTCGCCTTCGATCATCACCAGGTTCTTCAGGTGCAGGTCGCCGTGACACCGGCGCACGCGGCCTTGATCGGACCGTTGCGACAGAAGCGGGGCGAGAGCGTCGAAGGTTCGATCGGTTTGCCGGAAATACACCGACACCCTGTCCGAACCCAGGGTGGTTTGCATGCGGTCAAAGGCCTCGCGCAATTCGGCGACGATCTCGCCGATCAGAACCGCGCCGTCAAGCGGGCGCTTTTCGGCGGCGGAGTGGAGGTCGGCGATGACGCGTCCCAGCCTTTCGGCAAGGTCATTGTCCAGGCCTCCCGCGTCGGCGATGCAGGTCAACTCGTCCTCGCGGCGAAATCTGCGCATCCTCAGGGCGTATTCCACCGGTTTCCCCGTGCCGTCGAGGGCAAGCCGGCCGGACTTTTCGCGGGTGATCGTCACCACCCGATCATAGATCGAGGGCGCCGACGGGGAGTTCAGGGCAAGTTCATGCGCAATGACCTTCCGGCGCGCGTCGAGCGTGGAGAAGTCGAGGTAGTTGTACCTGACGGCGCGCTTGATCTTGAACGCCTGGTCGCCGGCGAGAAAGACATAGGCCGAGTGCGTCGTGACCATTTCGACAGGCGTGGCGATCCCGTAGGTTGCCGGGTCCTTCAGAAAATCCACGATCTCGGTCTGATCGGTCGGGGCTGCAGTCATCGCGTTTTTGTCACCGACCGGGCGTCCGTCCGTTTCACCATGGACAGGCGCTCCCTGTTTGCGCTTCTTTTGTCCAGCTTCAGTCTGATGGTGACGCCGGTCAAGCCACTTTGCCTCCACGCATCCCGCTCCGCCCGCCTCGGGTGGAACCCGTTCCATCCTCACGGGACATGCACCCACCTACATGTGCAGTGTTCGGATCGCTCATCAACCGTCGCGACCGGCGTTGCCCCCCGCGCCCCACGGCGTCTGACTGTTCCCTGTTTCCCATTCGGCCCCGAAAGGGTGTAATCCATCCCTCCGGCACCAAATGTAATCAATGTCCCAAAAAATGGACCATGGAGGACTGGCTGGCGCGCCTGAGGTCCCAGCTAAGGATTCCACCCTTTATCAGGCCTTTGTTAAGGCTGGCCTGGGTGGTTCCGCGCAGCCGTAGAGGATTGCCTGGCTCATGGATCTGTAACGCAAGGCAATCTCATCGGGGGCCGGCGCCATAAAGCTCTGGTTGGTGCCGCGCGCCCCATCGCAGAGCAGTTGCACGAGTGTTTCGACCGGCATGGTGGGCACAAGCGAGAGAAGGCCCGCTGCCATGATCTGCTCGATCAGCCTGGCGAAATCGACCTGGAACACCGCCGCTGCCTCGATCATCACCGGCCGGCAAATGCGAAATGCGGCGTCGTTGACCTCCAGCGCGTGAGGCGAACGCGCCAGGAGCCGCCGCGTCTGACCATAGCGAATATCAAGGACGTGCGTGACGATATCGAGCGCACTCGCCTTCAGGGCGAGCAGGCGCTCGCCCTCGCGAATACTCTCGTGCCGCGTGCGTTCATTGCCCTGACGAATCATCGCCCGGAATGCCTCTTCCTTGCTGCTGAAATGATGATAAAGCCCGCGCCGGGTTATGTTGCAGTGTTTGGCAAGCATGCTCATCGTCATGTCTTCATAGCCGTGATCCAGGAAGACTTGCGTGATTTGGGATACCAGGTTCTCGTGGGCAGACATGCGGTGCTCTTTTGAAAGACTTGCAGATTGAATGATGAGGACACTTCAGGAGCAATAGCCTAGATGACTGTTGGGCGCTCCGTGACGTTGGCCGATCCAAGCCTGTAGTTGAGGCCTGCCACCAGAGCCAGGGCCGCCGAAACGAGCAAGGCGCCGGTCGACACAACGCTCAGCGCAATGGCCATCCTGCCTGGATCGCCGATGATGTCCTGACTGACATAGCCGACCAATGTCGGGCCAATACCCATTCCGACAAGGGTAATTATCATGACGCCGATGGCGGAAGATATACCGCGCATGCGCGGCGGCGTGATGTCCTGAAGCGCAGCCGGACCGTTGGCAACGACGATGGTCGAGCAGAGAGTTGCGGCGGCGATCAGGACAAGTGCAGCCTGCTGGCCCGATGCAAAGGGCAGCGCCGCGGTGAACAGGGAGCCTGCGAGTGCACCGATGAACATGAGCGAAGGGCGGGCAGCGTGAAAGCCGCGCCGGACCAGCATGTCACCCGATGCCGCGCCAAGTAGCAGGCCAAACAGGCCGGCGGCGATCAACAGCGGACCCAGCTTGAAACCGACAGCCGCGGGTGCGAGGTCAAAGGTTCGGATCATCATGCTGGGAGCCCAGGCGCTGTAGCTGTGGATCTGGAGTGCCGTGAAGCCCAGGCAAAGGTAGAGACTGGCCAATTCCACCCGCCGTTTGGCGAAATAGGCACGAACCTCACCCGCGCCGGGCACTTCTCCCGGCGTTGTCGCGCTGCGCCTTGGCGGTTCCTTCAGGCTTGCGACCCAAAGAGCCACTGCGATGCCGGGTAGCCCAAATGCGATGAACACCGTTTGCCACGCGTATTGCGTGCCTGGCAGCAAAAATCCTAGGTTCGGCTTCTGCAATTCGTAAAGAAGCGTTGCGCTCAGGATGAGTGACAGACCGGCCCCGATGAACGCGCCTGAGGTAAACAGACCAATGGCCAGGCCCCGGCGGCGGGTCGGGAAGAGGTCGCTGATGATCGAATAGGCAGCCGGTATCAGGGCTGCCTCTCCCAATGCCACACCGGCCCTGCAGATCAGGAGAGATTGGAAGCTGCCCGCGAAAGCGCAGGCAGCCGTCATGACGCTCCAGAATGCGACCGCGATTGCTGCGATGCGAACGCGGTTTCCACGGTCGACCAAACGCCCCAGCGGCAATCCGGCGATCGCAAGAACAATAGCAAACGCAAAGCCCTGCAGAAGTCCGATCTGCACATCCGTGAGCTTCAGGTCAAGCCTGACAGGCTCCACCAGAAGGCTGAGGATTTGCCGATCGAGATAGGAGAAGGTGTAGGCAACGGTAAAGACGCCCCAAGTGTAGGAGGGGTTGATGGGCACACCTGACGACATTCGCGCTGTTCCTTTCAACCGGCCGATGGCTCTGCCCGGTGCAATGGGATTGCCGGATTAAGGCATGCCTTCCTTGCTTGCGATAGGGCTTGTTGCTCCATTTTCTTCTCAAAAGAAAGAAGAATGAGAAAATTCCGCTTGACGGAATTCTGGAAATCCCGCACTTATTTCTCATTTACTTCATTTATGAGAACTTTTCGTCGTATTCCATTCCCGCCGCCCAGGCAGCAACAAAGGCGGTCCGGCTTGCGGGGCAACAGGCACATTTTACACACAGCTCAAACGCTGGCTGGGGGTGCATTCTGGGGCAGGTCATTGAATTTGCGGCTTTCTCTGCGCTCTCTCCGGCAGGTGGCGCAAGGCGATCACCGTTTGGCGGATTAAAGGACATTACAGCCAATCGGGCCTTTCCAAATGCCGTGCGCTTCCTGGCAGCCGGACTGTTTGAAACGCACAAGATATCGCTGCGGGCTGCAGCCCTTTTTGCAACCCAGCAACGCTGGCTCCTCAGTCACGTTGCGCTGGCGCATTATTTCCGGCCGTTCGACACTGTCGAACCGGGCGTCAGCCGTCGCAGTCTCGGTCTGCTTGGACCTTTGCTTGGCATAGCCAGCCGCAACACGTCCTATACGCTGTTCGAGGAGGCCATGAAATATGGTGTGTTGCAGACCATGGATCGTCCAGCTGTGGGCGGAGCGCCGCTGGCGGAGCCGTCACAGGCCGCATTGTCGCTCATAGCGCTTTGGTACATTCAGCATTTTGAGGCGCTTGACCTTCTCGATGGCGGACAGCGCCATGTGAAATTCAAGACCCAGGGCGAAGGTCTGCTTCCGGTCATTCAACCGGTCGTCACGCAAGGCCTGCTGTCCTGTCCTGAACTGCGCGCACCCGGACAGCTCTATACGATTTTCACCTGGACCGACTCCGGTGGCTGGCTGATGGACCGCCTGATCGCCGGGATCGATTGGAATTCCCCTCCCCTGAAGGACAGATATCTTACCGACATCGGCTCGATCACCTACCTGGCGCAAACAGCCAGGCTTTCACGGGCCCATACGAGCAGGAAATTTGCCGAGGCGCAGTCGATTGGAGGTCTTGGATGGACCGGCAGGCCGGGCCGCTCGACGATCTGGATTTCGCGCAGGTTCTACGAGGAATACGCCGAATTCCAGGCGCGAAAGCTGCTCATTCTCGACCATGCGCTTGCCGCGGCACTGAACACCTGACCGCCGAGCAGCCAAGCGGCAGACGTTTTCAAATGATGCATTGAGTGCAATCGGCCAGGTTTGACAGGCATCTTCCTTCCCAACGGCCACAAATATCCGCATGTCAAAAATGGACGCTGACTACCGGCACGACGTTGATTAGCACTGGTTCGAGGCATCCGCGGTCTTCTCCGCCGAGCCGCCTATGACATGGATTGAATTGGAGTTTGTTGTGAGTTTGGGGATCCGTCTTGCACCATTATGCGGGCTCATCGCAGCCGCTGCCCTGGCGGCAACGGCAGGCGCTGCCCTGGCGCAGACCGCATCCCAGATCACGCCTCGGACCTATGAGCCGGAGCTGCAGAAGGAAGGCCGCGGCGGCATTGTCATTCCGGAAGGAGCGGGCCAGGCAGCGCCGGAGGGGGCGGAGAAGCTCAAGGTTCTGATCGCCCAGGTGGACATCGAAGGCGGACTGGTCGCACTTTCGGGCGAGGCAGAAAAACTCAGCGCTGAGCTTTCCGGCAAGACGGTCACTGCTGCCGATCTGTTTGCCGCAGCACAGCGGCTGGAACAGGCCTATGCGGCAAAGGGCTACGGCCTCGTCCGCGTCGTGCTGCCTGCCCAACGCCTCACCGATGGAGCAACGCTGAAGCTCGTTGTCATCGACGGTTTTATCGAGCAGATCGACACCTCGCATCTTCCCCAAAACATCAAGGCACGCGCCGACAGCCTGCTGGAGCGCCTTGTCGGCAAGAAAGGCATCCGCAACGCGGAGATCGAACGTCAGTTGCTGCTGGCAGGCGATCTGCCCGGCACGGTGCTGCGCTCGACGATTTCGCGCGGCACGGAAAAGGGCGGCAGTGTTCTCACAATAGAGGCGCGCTACAAGCCCGTCACCGGATCGCTGGGCGTCGACAACAGCCTGTCGGACCAACTCGGCGTCTACAATGTCCAGACCGGCCTCACGTTCAATTCGGTGCTCGGGCTTGGCGAAACGATCTATCTGAGAGCGTCCGGACGACCGGTATTTGACGGCGATAGCGGTTTTCTCTCAAACGCGCCGCGCAACCGCTCGTTGGCAGGCGGCGTGGTTGTGCCGCTCGGCACCGACGGCCTCACCTTCAACCTCGAAGGAACACTGTCGCGGACGACGCCCGAGGCGTCTTCGACCGGGCTTATCTATCAGTCCGATTTCTCGCGCATTTCCGCGCGGCTTGCCTATCCCGTCGTGCGCTCGCGTGACTTCACGCTCAACTTCAGCGGTGTCTTTGACGCCCAGGATGAAGCCGTTACGCTTGTCAATTTAAGTACAGGAATCTCTCAAGACCGGCTGCGCGTCTTTAGAACCGGGCCGGATTTCTTGTGGTATCTGAAGGGCGATGCGCTGCTCTTCGGCAGCCTCACGGGCTCGTTCGGCATTGACGGGCTCGGCGGGCGGCCGCTTGCGGAAGCGACCGCAAGCGGCCTGCCCTTGTCGCGTCAGGGAGCGGATGCGACCTTCCAGAAGCTCGACGCTTCGCTCGGCCTGCGCGCCCCGGTGGCGCAACACCTGACATTCGACTTGAAGGCCAAGGCGCAAACCTCTTTCGGCCAGCCCTTGCTCAACTCCGAGCAGATCGGCCTTGCCGCGCCCGGCGGCCTGTCGAGCTTTGCGCTGGGTTCCGTTCAGGGGGATTCGGGCTTTGTGGTGCGGGCCGAGGCGCAGTTTCCATTTACAAGAGCGTTCACCCTGCCCTTCGCGTGGCCCGAATATCCCGCCCAGCAGGGAACAGGATTGCCCGATGCCGGCACGACGGCGGGCGCCGTCCTGATCTCGCCCTATCTGTTTGCCGCCTATGGCGAGGCGAAGCTTTACGATCCGACCGCGCTTGAGCAGTCCAGGTCCCGTGGCGCTGCCTATGGCGCCGGCCTGCGGCTTGGGGCAGCGGAAAAGGCAAGCTTCACTGCCGCAAGCCTCAGCCTCGAATATGGCCGCGCCGTCACCTTTGGCAGCGGCGCCGACCAGAACCGTTTCACCTTCTCGCTGTCTTACGATTTTTGAGACCCGGATTTCAGATACTCAGGACCCCAGCCATGTTCCGCACGCAAGACAAGAGCTCGATTTCCCACAAGGCCAGGCTGACGGCGCTGCTGGCGTCGACGGCGCTGATTGCGGCCAATCCGGTCTTTGCCGGCGATTTGCCGACGGGCGGCACGGTTTCTGCGGGCGCCGCCTCGATCGGGGCGTCGCAAAACGGCACCATCACCATCAACCAGTCGAGCGCCAATGCCGTCATCAACTGGCAGAGCTACAATATCGGCCAGGGCAATACCGTCGTCTATCATCAGCCCGATGCCGCCTCCTCCATCCTCAACCGGGTGACGGGCGGCACCACCACGACCATCGCGGGCGGCCTGGTCGCCAATGGCCAGGTCTATCTGATCAATCCGAACGGCATTGCGATTACGCCAACCGGCACGATCAAGACCGGCGCTTTCGTGGCTTCCACGCTCGGCATAACCGACGATGATTTCATGTCGGGCAAGCGCAGCTTTACCGGCAATGGCGCGTCGAACTCCGTCACCAATGCAGGCGCGATCACCATTGCGCGCGGCGGCTACATGGCGCTGATCGGCGGCTCGGTGGCCAATTCCGGCACCATTAGCGTGCCGGAAGGCAGGGCGGCGCTCGGCTCGGGCGAACGGGCAACGCTCGATCTGTCCGGCGACGGCTTCCTGCAGGTGGCGATACCGACCCAGGCTGGCGGTTCCGATGCGCTCGTTGCCAACAGCGGCGTCATTTCAGCCAGTGGCGGCAAGGTCGAACTCAAGGCTGCCGCGGCCCGCGACATGGCCCGCCAGGCGGTCAACATGTCGGGCACCATCGAGGCAAGGACGGTGTCGGGCAGAAGCGGCGATATCGTTCTCGGCGGCGGCGACGGTGACGTCGCGATCTCCGGCGGGATTACTGCCACCGGTGCGTCGGCCAAGGGCGGCAAGGTGACGGTGACGAGCCGCAAGATCAAGCTGGCCAATGCAAAGATCGATGCCTCGGGCGACAGCGGCGGCGGCACGGTTCTGATTGGCGGCAAGAGGCTTGGCGCAAGCGGGCTGCAGACGGCACAGACGCTGTCGGTGGACGCCAACAGTGTGATCAGCGCCGATGCGCTCGTCTCAGGCCATGGCGGAAATATCGTCCTGTGGTCAGATGATCTCACGCAGTTTTCAGGCCTGATCACCGCACGCGGCGGCTCGACTGCGGGCAATGGCGGCGATGTGGAAGTCTCCGGAAAGGCGGCCCTATCTTATACCGGCTTCACCGACCTTTCCGCCGCCAACGGCGCGTTCGGCGACTTGCTGCTCGATCCCCGCAACGTGACCATATCGACGGGGGCCGACACCTCCGGCTTCACCGCATCGGTCAATGACAGCGTCATCAACGTATCGACGCTGCAGACGGCCCTGGCCGGCGCCATGTCACGGTCTCCACCGGAACCACGGGCTCCCAGGCGGGCACCATCACTGTGGCCAATGCGCTGGGCTGGAGCGCGGCCACGACGCTGACCCTGGCGGCGGCTTCCAATATCAACATCAACGCCGCAATCACCGCGGCATCAGGCGGCTTGACGATTTCGGCAGGCAACACCCGCACGGTCACCGCAACGGCTGCGATCGATGTCGGCGCCTTCATCCTCGCTTCCGGCAGGTGGACGCAGAACAGCACGGCCCTGCCCGGCTTTTCCGCCCGCGATTTCCGCATCACCGATGGCGCTTCCTTCCTTCGCGTCACGGGCGGTGACGGCACCAGCGGCAATGCCTACCAGCTCGCCGATGTGTACGGCCTGCAAGGCATCGGCTCCTCCTCGGCCTATCGTTCAGCCTACTGGACACTCGCAAACGATATAGACGCCGCCGGCACCGCAACCTGGAACAACGGCGCGGGCTTCCAACCGATCGGCGACGTAGGCAACACGTTTTCCGGCGATTTCAACGGCCAGAGCCACACGATTTCCGGCCTGACAATCAACCGCCCGTCGACCGACTTTGTCGCCCTGTTCGGCAACATTTCCTATGCAACCCTCGCGAATTTTGGCCTGGTCGGGGGATCGATCACCGGCCAGAACAATGTTGGCGCCCTGGCAGGTCAGACCTATGGCACCATCACCAACGTCTACGCCACGAGCTCCGTCAAAGGCATCGGCCAGGTCGGCGGCCTGGTCGGTTTGAACCTGACCAGTGGCACCATCACCGACGCTTATGCCACGGGCACTGTCAACGGAAGCACCATCGTCGGTGGCCTGGTCGGCTACAACTACGGCGGCACCAGCATCACCAATGCCTACGCCACCGGCGCCGTCAACGGCGGTGCCGGTTCCAGCATGGGAGGCCTCGTAGGGCAGAACGATGGAACCATCACCAATGCCTATGCCACCGGCGCCGTCAAAGGCGGCAACACAGTGGGAGGTCTTGTCGGCTACGCCTTTAATGGCAGCATCAGCAATTCCTATGCCACCGGCGCCGTCAGCGGCAATTCCGTCGTCGGTGGCCTGGTGGCATGGAACAATGGTTCCAGTGTCACGAACAGCTTCTGGGACACGCAATCCACGGGAATATCGTACGGTTATACGTACAACTCCGGCACATTTTCCGCGACCGGCCGGACCACGGCGCAGTTCCAGGATGGCGCATCGACCGCAGCTCTCGGTGGAGCGTTCACGATTTCCCCGGGGCTCAATCCTTACCTCACCAGCTTCTACCCGACGGTGGCGCAGGCAATTTCCGGCTATGCCTACTTGGATGCCGGGGTGACACGCGCGGCGTCGGGCGCGAGCGGTGCGAAGTATGTCTATGTCGATATCGCGGGCACCAAGACGGCCGTGACGACGGGAGCCAATGGCTATTATTATGCCATGGTCGCCGGCGGCACGCTGTCATCGGCGGGGGGCGGCACGGCAACGCTGGCCTATACGTTGAACGGCAATGCGGTGTCCGGTGCCACCCTGACGACGGCATCGGCGACCACCACCGGCCTTGATGTCTGGGGCAACACCTTCATCGCCCCGACAAGCGCT
>TARA_R110002020_G_scaffold239934_21_pt1 | contig 18634 bp, 12 predicted proteins | sample TARA_R110002020 | Tara Oceans TARA_R110002020 (sample SAMEA4396489) | marine metagenome | biome: Westerlies Biome; feature: [MES] marine water layer (ENVO:01000295) within the mesopelagic zone...; material: water (ENVO:00002006), including particulate matter (ENVO:01000060)... | reverse complement strand
GGCTATGCGGGGACCAAGCCTGTGGCGCAGCGGGTGCTGTGGCATCACAATGACACGCCGTGGGGCTATGTGGTGGCCGGCGATTCCGAGTTGCAGACAATCGAGGACATCAAGACCAAGGGCGCCCGTGTCACGCAGGGCATGTTCTCGCCCCCGATGGTCACGGCCGTGAACGACGCCCTGCCCGCCTTTCTGGGCATGACGCCCGAGGAGGTCTCGGAGAAGATCACCTTCGTGCCGACGTCGAGCTATAGCGAGAACTGCCGGTCGGTCGTTGAAGGCAAATCGGACGTGGCCTATTGTGCGCCGATTTCGTCGGTGCTTTCAGAGATGGAAGGCGCGCCGGGCAGCATCCGCTGGCTTTCGCTGGATCCCGACAATGCCGACGGCTGGGCCAGGTATCTTGAACACCGTCCGATGCTTGTCCCCACGACGATCGGCCTTGGCGTGAAGACGGCGCAGGGTGTCGGCGGCGCCACGTCGAACTTCCTGTATTCGGTGCCGGCGGATGCGGATACCGACTTCGTCTACAACCTTGCCAAGTGGTTCGACCAGTCGCACGAGGCGTACAACGACACCCATCCCCTGACCAAGCGGATGTCGCGGGACCTGTTCCGCCAGTACCTGGACCGGACGCCGCTGCCGATCCACGAGGGCACGGTGAAGTACCTGCGCGAAATCGGCCAGTGGACCGACGAGGACGACGCGTGGAACCAGACCGCCATCGAAACGATGGATGCCTGGCTGGCCGCCCGCACCGCGGCGATGGAGGAAGCCCGCGAACAGGGTGTCGAGATCCAGTTCCAGAACCAGGCGTTCCTCGACATCCTCGACAAGCATACCGAGGGCCTTCCGGGGCTGCGCTCCCGTCTCTGACCGGTCCCGGACGTTCGCGGGGCGGTCCCGGGGCCGCTCCGCCTTCCATTCCTGATCGGAGCCCCGACCATGTCGCATACCTCGGATCCCGACGTCCCTGTTCCTGACGGTCAGGACCGGCTGCCGCAATCGGACGTCACCCGGCTGGGCGAGATGTTCTCGTACCGCAGCATCGTCTTCGTCATTCTCTGCACCGCCGGGCTGGCCATCGGGGTCGCCTATGCGTTCGGCATCCCCATCGCCGGGCAGCGATTGCTGGAGGGGCAGTACTACTGGGTCTTCATCGGGCTCTTTGTCGCCGCGGCCTACATCGCCCTGCCCGCGGTCAAGGGGCAGACGACCCTGCCGGTCTACGACATCGCCGCCGCCGCGGTGGTCCTTGGCATCTGCTTCTGGTTTTCGACGCATGCCTGGGACATCCTTCAGGCGGGCTGGGTGAACATCCCCGCGGGCGTCGTCCTGTGGCTGCTGATGCTGGAGGTCGCGCGCCGTTCGGGCGGGCTGCCGTTCCTGCTGGTGGTGCTGCTGCTGGGGCTCTACCCGATCATCGCCGACCGGTTCCCGGGCCTGCTGATGGGCATCCCCTACAGCTTTGACCGCATGATCGAGGCGCATGTCTTCCGCACCGAGGGCATGATGGGCATCACCACCAAGATCGTGGCCGAGATCATCCTGGGCTTCCTGGTCTTCGCGGGCGTGCTGATCGCCACGGGTGCGGGCGAGTTCTTCATCAACCTCGCCAATGCGGGTTTCGGCAAGTACCGGGGCGGACCGGCAAAGGTGTCCATCGTCGCCTCCGGTTTCTTCGGATCGCTGTCGGGGTCGATCTTTTCCAACATCGCGGGCACGGGCTCGATCACCATTCCGACGATGAAACGGGTGGGTTATCCGCCCCATTACGCCGGCGCGATCGAGGCCTGTGCGTCGACCGGCGGCGTCGTCATGCCGCCGGTCATGGGGGCCATCGCCTTCGTCATGGCGATCACCATCGGGGTGGATTACGCGACCGTCATGGTGGCCGCGATCCTGCCGTCGCTGCTGTTCTACTTCGGGCTGATCCTGCAGGTCGATGCCTATGCCGCCCGCAAGGGGCTGACGGGCATGACGCAGGACAAGCTGCCGTCTGCGAGACAGGTCCTGATACAGGGCTGGCCGTTCCTGTCGGTCCTGATATTCCTTGTCTGGGGCCTGCTTTACATGCGGTGGGAATACTACGCGCCGTGGTATGCCTGCGTGATGATGGTGGCACTGTCTTTCCTGCGTCGCGACACGATGATGACGCCGCGCCGGATGTTCGAGACGCTGCGCCAGATCGGCATACTGGTCACCCAGACCGCGGCGATCATCCTGCCCATCGCGTTCGTTGTCAGTGCACTGACGATCACGGGGGTGACGGGCTCGGTCACGTCGGGGCTGGTGGCGTTGGGGGGCGACAACGTCTACCTGATCATCGCCCTAGGCGTGCTGGCCTGCTTCATCATGGGGATGGCCGGCCTTGCCATCGTGGCCTACATCTTCCTTGCGGTGACGCTGGCGCCGGCGATCATCAAGATCGGCGGTCTGAACGAAGTCGCGGTACACTTCTTCATCATCTACTACGCGATGCTGTCGGTGATCACGCCGCCCGTGGGGGCCGCCGCCTTCCTGGCCGCGACCATCGCGGGCGCCAAGCCGATGAAGACATCCTTCACGGCGATGCGTCTGGGGGTGGTGATCTACTTCGTGCCGCTCTTCTTCCTGTTCCAGCCCGCGCTGGTGATGCAGGGCGACCTGACACCGCTGATCTACGTGCTGCCGTCGATCATCGTGGGGATCATCCTGCTGTCGGGCGGGTTGGAAGGATACCTGCTGGGCGTGGGTCTTGTGCGCCCGATCCTCCGCGTGCCGCTCGCGGCGGCTGGTTTCGCCTTCAGTTTCCCCGGTCTTAGCACGACGCTTGTCGGCGGCGCGGTGTCGGCGCTGATCGTGGCGGTGATCTGGATGGACAACCGGAAAAGGGACGCGACGCGGAATCCCGGCGTCGCGGAATAGATGCATGAGGGCCTGGGCGGGCCGCGTGACACCGGCGCCATACGGACCCGCCTGCCCTGCCAAGGATGGTCCAGATCAAAAACTGGACATTTGTTCAAATTTGATGGTTGAGTAGTCCCGTCGAGAAGTGGGGAATCGCTGGCAGCGCGGGGAGGCGTTGCAGCGACAAAAGCCCCCGGACGATAGGGAGAGAGAAATGCACTACGATTTCGTAGTCGTCGGCGGTGGTTCCGCCGGCGCGACCATCGCGTCGCGTCTGAGCGAGGATCCCAAGGTGACGGTCTGCCTGCTGGAAGCGGGCGGCAAGGGCGACGGGATCCTTGTCCGGGCGCCGGCCGGCGTGGTGGCGATGCTGCCGGGCCGCCCGAAGATCAACAACTGGGCGTTCGAGACGGTGCCGCAACCGGGCCTGAACGGGCGCAGGGGCTACCAGCCGCGCGGCAAGGCGCTTGGCGGGTCGAGCGCGATCAACGCGATGCTCTATATCCGCGGCCAGAGGGAAGATTACGACGGCTGGGCCGACAGTGGCTGCGACGGCTGGGGCTGGGACGATGTCCTGCCCTATTTCCGCAAGGCCGAGAACAACGAAAGCCTGAACGGCGCACATCACGGCACGGCCGGGCCGCTGCACGTGTCGGATGCCAAGGCGCCGCGTCCGATCAGCCGGGCGTTCGTGGAGGCCAACGAACAGATGCAGATCCGCGCGACCGAGGATTTCAACGCGGGTGATAACGCGGGCGCAGGGCTTTACCAGTGTACCCAGTTCCATGGCGAAAAGAACGGCGAACGCTGTTCTGCCGCCGCGGCCTACCTGCATCCGGTGATGGACAGCCGGCCGAACCTGACCGTGCTCACGAATGCCCGCGCCACGAAGATCCTGTTCGAAGGCCGCCGTGCAATGGGCGTGTCCTATCGCGCGGGGAAGGAGGACAAGGAGGTCCACGCGGGCCGCGAAGTGATCCTGTGCGGCGGCGCGTTCCAGTCGCCCCAGATCCTGCAGCTTTCGGGCGTGGGCCGTGCGCAGGACATCACGAAGCACGGGATCGAGATGGTGCACGAACTGCCCGGCGTGGGTCAGAACCTTCAGGATCACCTGGATTTCATCCTGGCCTACAAGACGCGGGACACCGACACTTTCGGTATTGGCCTGCGCGGGACCGCCAAGCTGGTGCGCGAGATCCTGAAATGGCGGCGCGACGGCAATTCGATGATCGCCTCGCCCCTGGCCGAGGCGGGCAGCTTCTTCACGTCCGGCCCGGATGTCGACCGGCCCGACCTGCAGACGCATTTCGTGATCTCGATCGTCGACGACCACGCGCGCAAGCTGCACATGGGCTATGGCTATTCCTGCCATGTCTGCAACCTGCGTCCCTTTTCGCGGGGAGAGGTCTTCCTGAACTCGGCCGATCCGATGGACGCGCCCGGCATCGATCCGCAATTCCTGTCGGACGACCGGGACCTGAAGATCCTGATCGCAGGCGCGAAGAAAACGCGCGAGATCATGAATGCGCCCGCCCTGAAGGGGTACCAGACATCGGAACTCTACGGTCTGCACGACAACATGACCGATGCCGAGTGGGAGAGCCACATCCGCGCCCGCGCCGACACGGTCTATCACCCCGTCGGCACCTGCCGGATGGGGACCGACGACATGTCCGTCGTCGGCCCCGATCTGAAGGTGCGGGGGCTGGGCGGTTTGCGGGTTGCGGATGCCTCGGTCATGCCGTCACTTGTCTCGGGCAATACCAACGCGCCGACGATCATGATCGGAGAGAAATGTGCCGACATGATAAAGGCCGAACACGCGGCCTGATGTCTTGCCCGTCCCCCGCGTCCCGTGCGACGCGAGGGCGGTACAGTTTTTTTGGGAGGAGAGCAGCGAATGCTGGGTTCGATGATGCGCAAGGAGCTGCTGATCAGTGATCTGATCACGCATGCGGGAAAGTACCACAACGATACCGAGATCGTCTCGCGCGAGACGAGCGGCGAGATCAGCACCACCACGTGGGGAGAGGTCGCCGATGCGTCGCTGAAGCTCGCCTCGGCCCTTGGCAAGCTGGGCCTTGAAACCGGCGACCGGGTGGCCACGCTGGCGTGGAACAACCACCGTCACCTGAAGATCTGGTTCGCGGTGTCGGGCGGCGGCATGGTGTGTCACACGCTGAACCCGCGCCTGCCCCCCGAACAGTTCATCTTCATCTGCAACGATGCCGCCGACCGGGCGATCTTCTTCGACAAGACCTTCATGCCGCTGATCACGGGCACCAAGGCGCATCTGAAGACCATCGAGCATTTCATCTTCATGGGCCCCCGCGACGAAGACGTGCTGGCCGCCCTGCCCGAAGCGCTGTTCTTCGACGAACTGATCGAAACCGGCGCGGATGACTACGAATGGCCCCAGATCAGCGAAGAGAGTCCCTGTTCGCTGTGCTACACGTCGGGGACCACGGGCAATCCGAAGGGGGTGCTCTATACCAGCCGGTCGACCATGATTCACACCCTGGCGATTTCGCTGCCCGACGGCCTGTGCCTTTCGGCGCAGGAGATCGTGCTGCCGGTGGTGCCGATGTTCCACGCCAATGCGTGGGGCATTCCCTATGCCGCCGCGATGACCGGCGCCAAGGTGGTGATGCCGGGGCCGGGGCTGGACGGTGACAGCCTGCTGGGCCTGATCGACACCTACAAGGTCTCGCTGGCACTGGGGGTGCCGACGATCTGGATGATGCTTTTGGCGTCCGCCAAGAAATCGGGTTCGAAAATGGAAAGCCTGAAGCGCAACGTCATCGGCGGGTCGGCCGCGGCGCCGTCGATGATCGCCACGTTCCGCGACGATTACGACTGCGAAACGATCCACGCCTGGGGGATGACCGAAACCTCGCCATTGGGGTCGGGCAACCAGATCAAGGCCAAGCATCTGGAGCTGGACAGCGAGGCGATGGCAGACCTGCGCGCCGGTCAGGGGCGCCCGCCCTTCGGGATCGACCTGCGCATCGTCGATGACGCGGGCAAACCGCTGCCCCATGACGGCAAGACCGAAGGCGCATTGCAGGTGAAGGGCTATTGGGTCGTCGATACCTATTTCGGCAAAGATGCCTCGGCCCTGACGGATGACGGCTGGTTCGACACGGGCGACGTGTCGACCATCGACGAAGACGGTTTCATGGTGATCCGCGACCGCACCAAGGATATCATCAAGTCGGGCGGGGAATGGATATCCTCGGTCGATCTGGAAGGCATCGCGGTGTCCCATCCGGGCCTGGCCATGGCCGCCGCCATCGGCGCCACGCACCCGAAATGGGACGAACGCCCGATCATCGTGGCGGTGAAGGCCGAAGGGGCCGATCCGTCGGAAGACGAGATCCTTGCGCTCTTCGACGGCAAGGTTGCCAAGTGGCAGATCCCCGATGCCGTGATCTTCACCGACGCGATCCCGCTGAACGCCACCGGCAAGATGCTGAAGAACAAGCTGCGCGAGCAGTTCGGCAATACCCTGATCGAACGGGGCGCCTGACGGGCATGATGCGGCGCGGCCGGGATCGGACCGACAGGACCGGTGCCCGGCCGACGGAAACCGCCGCCGATTGACTGCCGCGCTTCGCCGGGCCCGGACACGATGCCCGGCGGGGTGTCGGCGTCCTGACCCGGCCCGGCCGGGTGACATGAGAGACCGATGAACGAAATGCCAGCCAAGCTGCGCGCGCGTGCCGAACGGAAAAGCGCGAAGCGCGAAGACAAGAAGCGCCAGATCGCCGAAAGCGCGATCGAGGCGCTGAAGGAACTTGGCTATGCCAACACCTCGCTGCGCGACATCGCCGAAAAATGCGACCTGTCGCTGGGCATGGTGCACTACTATTTCGAAGACCGGTCCGACCTGATCATCTACTGCGTCACGGTCTACAAGGAAGAATTCGTCCGCGGCTTTTCCAAGGCGCTCGAAAGGGCGAAGGGTCCCGATCAGGTGGTCGACGCGTTTTCCGAAGCGCTTGTGGCGTCGATCTTCGATGACGAGATGGCCCACAGGCTTTGGTACGACATCCGCACGCAGGCCATGTTCGACGAGACGTTCCGCCCCGTCGTGGCCGAGATCGAAGCGCGGCTGATCGGGATCGTCAGATCCGCCTTCGAACGGGCCGGACGCCCTGTGCCGGGGGACGTCGAGACTTGCTATGCCATGATCGACGGTGCCTTCCGTTATTGCCTGCAAGGCCAGATCGGCCCTGCCCCGCTGACCCGCGCGCAGGCCAAGGCATCGTTCCGGTCTCTGCTGGTCGCGTTGATCTAGATCGGCCGGTCCTCCCGATCGGATGAATCCCGCGCGGCTAGCAGAGCTTCGCCAGCGCCTCGCGCAGCATGTCGATCGAGGTGGTGTCGAGCACGTCGGCCAGGCTCTGGTCCTGGGCGTCGACTTCCTGCCGGATCTGGATCATGCGGATGCGGCCCAGCGAGGTCAGCAGCAGGTTGATCTGGCGGTGATCCTCGTCCGCGACCTTGCGGTGCACCAGCCCGTCCAGCACCATCCGGTCCACCAGCTTGGTCAGCGTCGGCGGGTTCAGCAGCGCGCGGTCGGCCAGTTCGCCCATCGTCAGCCGCTCTCCGGCATCGAGGCATTCCATGACGCGCCAGGCTTCGATCTTGATTCCATGCTTCTTAAGCCGCTCGGTCAATGACTGGTTGATCGACCGGTGCGCGGCCGCCAGCACATATGACAGGTGATGCTCGAAGTGCTTTTTCTGTGCAGACATGGTCCGTCCAAATACTATTTTCTTCAAAATATTTGACTTGGAAATTAAATTCAATTGAAATGTCCCGATATCCCGGTTCTGCGGGAGGGGGACATTCCTTGGGACGGTTGTCGGCCGAAGATTCCATGCCGATCGAGTTGGCGGATTTCCGCGAAAGCGGGCTTCTGGCCCGGACGGATTGCTTTCGCGTGGCGCTGCTGATCCCGCTCTGTGGCTCTGCCGGGATCTGGGCCCCGTCCTGCATTTCCAGCGCGCAGGTGGCGGTCGCGGAACTGAACCGGCATTCGGGCATCGACGGCCGCAAGGTCCAGCTGATCATGATCGACGCGGCGGTCGAAGCGACCGAACCGGTCGAGGAGATCGTGAACGACCTGATCGATCTGGGCGCCATAGACGCCATCGTCGGCATGCATATCAGCGCGATCCGGCAGCGGCTGTCGAAGGTCGTGCGCCAGCGCATTCCCTATATCTACACGCCGCTCTACGAAGGCGGCGAAACGACAACCGGCCTGTTTGCCATTGGCGAGACACCGCAGGAACAGCTTGGCCCCGCCATCGCCCGTCTTCAGGCGACCTATCGGCCCAGGAAGTGGGCGCTGATCGGGAACGATTATGTCTGGCCCCGCAGTTCGCACAGCTATGCGAAAAGCTTCCTGAAATCGCTCGATGTCGACGTGGTGATGGAGAAATACCTGCCCTTTGGCTTCGCGTCGATGAAACCGGTGGTCGAGGCGCTGGAGGCGTCGGGCGCGGATGCGGTGCTGGTCTCGCTGGTGGGGCAGGACGCGATCAGCTTCAACCGGGTCTTCGGCAAGATGGGCCTGCATCGGTCGATCATCCGCCTGTCCTGCGCGATGGAGGAGAACGGGCTGATGGCCTGCGGGGCGGGGAACCTTGAACGGCTGTTCGCCGTGTCGTCCTATTTCGGCGCCCTGGCGACCGAGCCCAACGCCGCCTTCAAGGAACGCTACCATTCCATGCACGGGGATTTCGCGCCGGCGCTGAACGCGCTGGGACAATCGACCTACGAAGGCATGAACTACCTGGCCGGGCTTCTGCGCGATCACGGCGATCTGTGGCGCACCTCGTCCAGCCGCGACGCGCCGTCGGTGCGCTATGTCACCGGGCGCAGCCTGTCACGTACCGGGTCGACGCGGCCATCGGTCTACCTTGCCCGCGCCGACGGAATGCAATTTTGCGACTTCAAGCTTCTGTAAAATAAAGAAAATCCACAAGTATTTTCCTTTTCAAACAAAATACTTGAATTGGAAATGAAACTTCGCCACCGTTGACCGCAGGCGAGAGTCGTTCCGTTACGCACGGGCCGACGGTCAGCGGAGGGTTAGGTTTTGGTCTGGATTTCGGCACTCATCATTTTCGTGGTCCTTCTGCTGATCGGGATCTGGTTCCTGCAGCGCTTCTACGCCAAGGCGACGCTGGAAACCGCCCTGGTCCGGACCGGCATGGGCGGGCGCCGGGTGCTGACCGATGGTGGCTGCATCGCCCTTCCCATCGTCCACCAGCTCCAGCGCGTGTCGATGCAGACGGCCGCGATTGATCTGGTGCGCACGGGCCGCGATGCGGTGCTGACGGGGGACCAGATGCGCGCCGACATCGTGATGGAATTTGAAATCCGCGTGGCGTCCGATACCGACAGCATCTCCGTTGCCGCGCAGGCATTGGGCCACCGGATCGCCCGCAGCGGCGAGGCGTTCGAAGAGGTGCTGGGCGGCACCATGGCCAGTGCCCTGCAAAGCGCCGCCGCCACCCGCAGCCTTGGCGACATCCACATCGGCCGCGCCGGGTTCTGCGACGAGGTGTCGGACACCGTCGGCCGGCAGGCGCAGCGGCTGGGGCTGGAACTGGTGTCGGCCTCGCTGGTGTCCGTCGATCAAAGCGACCTGTCCCAGCGGGACGAGAACAACGCCTTCAACGCCCGCGGCATGCGGCGACTTGCCGAACTGGTGGCCGAGGAACGCAAGGCCCGGATCGCAGTGGAAACGACCACGGAAACCGCCCTACGCGAACACCGCCTGGCCCAGCACCAGCGCCAGATCGAATTGCAGCGGGCCGAGCGCGAGGCCGACATCGCCCAGCAGGAACATTTCGCCCGGCTGGAAGCCGAGGCCGAAAGCCGGTCGGCGACCGCCCGGGCCGAAGCGCGGCGCGCGTCGGAGACGGCCCGCATCGAGCAGGAACGCGAGACGAAATCGGCGCAGGTCGCCAATGACGAAGCCCTGCGCCTGGCCGAGATGAAGGCCCTGCTGGAGCTGGAAGAGGCCAAGATCGCCAACGACATCCGCCTGTCGCAGGCCCGCACCAAGGAAGCCAAAGCCAAGGCGGATGAGGAAGAAGCCCGCGCGCAGGTCATCCTCGCCGCCGAAAGCGTGCAGGCCCAGAAGGAGCGTGCGGTCACCACCCGCGAACGCGAGATCGCCCGCATGAAGCAGGAACGCGATATCGAACTGGAAGATGCCCGCGTGAAAAGCGATGTCGGCACCCTGTTGGCAAAGGCGCAGGCCAATGCGTCGGCCAAGACCACTGCCGCCAATGCCGAAAAGGCCGCGATGGAGGCCGAAGCGGCCGGTCGCGCCGCCCTGAACCAGGCGGAGAACACGCTCAGCGAATCCGTCATCCGGATGCGGCTGGAAGAACGCCGGCTCGACCGGATGCCCGAGATCATGACCCAGATGATGAAGCCGGTGGAAAAGATCGACTCCATCCGCATCAACCATATCGGCGGGATGGGCAGCGGTGGCGGGACGGGCGAAGGCGCCGAAGGGGCCTTTGGCGCAGCGATGGATCAGATCCTGGGCATGGCCGTGCGCCTGCCCGCGATGAAGCAGATGGGCCAGGAGATCGGGTTCGACTTCGACGTGCCCAATGCCGGGCGGACGGCGGATTACGCCACCCGCATGAAGGGCAAGGAGCCCCCGAAGCCCAAAGACGAAGAGTGATCTGAAGTCACCTTTCCCCATTCCAGAAACCCAACAACGGAGGACATGTTCATGTCTCTGAAAAGGAGAGAATTCCTTGGCGCCGGCGCCGCTCTCACCACCGCCGCCCTTCTGCCAAGCGCCGCTTTCGCGGCGGACACGATCAAGCTGGGCTCGATCCTCGATACCTCGGGCATCTTCGATGCCTACGGCAAGCCGATGGATCAGGCGACAAGGCTGGCGATTGCCGAGATCAACGCGAATGGCGGCCTTCTGGGGCGCGAGGTCGAGATCATCGACTATGACACCCAGTCGGACATGGCGCTCTATTCCCAGTACGCGCAAAAGCTGACCCGGCAGGACCGTGTCGACGTGGTGCATGGCGGCATCCTGTCCGCCTCGCGCGAGGCGATCCGCCAGACCATGCGCAAGACCGATACGCTCTACTTCTACAACGTCCAGTACGAAGGCGGCGTTTGTGATCGCAACATCTTCGTCACCGGCGTCACGCCCACCCAGCAGGTCGAGGTTCTGGTCCCCTACGCGATGAAGAAATCCGGGCCCAAGGTCTATATCCTGGCGGCGGACTACAACTACGGCCAGATCACTGCGCGCTGGATCCAGAAGTTCGTCGAAGACAACGGTGGCGAGGTCGTGGCGACCGATTTCTTCCCGCTCGACGTGTCGGATTTCGGCTCGACCATCACCAAGATCCAGCAGGTTTCGCCGGATCTGGTCGTGGCACCTCTGGTCGGCGGCGCGCATCTGTCGTTCTTCCGTCAATGGGCGGCGGCCGGCATGAACACGAAGATCCCGCTGGCCTCGACCACGATGGGCGTGGGCAACGAACACAAGGTCCTGACCTCGGCCGAAGGCGACGGGATCATGGTGGCCTACAACTACTCGCAGGAGCTGGATACGCCGGAAAACAAGGCGTTCAAGGAGAAGTGGAAGGCCGCCTATGGCGACACGAACGGCATCCACGAACTGGCCGTTTCCACCTACCAGGGCATCATGCTGTGGGCGGAAGGCGTGAAGAAGGCCGGCACCGTCGATCGCGACCCGGTGATCGAGGCGCTGGAGACCGGCGTTTCCATCGTCGGCCCGGCAGGCAACATCGCCATCGATCCGCAGACCCACCATGCCACGCTCGACGTGCACATCATGGAGGTCGAGGACCAGAAGATGAAGGTGGTCGAGACCCTGAACCAGGTGGCACCGGTAGACACGCAGGCCGTCTGCAACCTGCAGGAAAACCCCGACGACAACACCCAGTACGAGATCGAGATCTGATCTTCGCACCTGTCGCGGGGCGCCCGTCGCGCGCGCCCCGCGTTTCACCAAAAGCGGGCCGTTATGGATATCAGTTTCGTCATCCTCGTTGAAATGCTCTACGCCATCGCGTCGCTGGTGCTGATCAGTGCCGGGCTGGCGGTGGTCTTCGGCATGATGAAGGTCATCAACCTTGCCCATGGCGAGTTCATGATGATGGGCGGCTATGCAACGATCACTGCCGTGGGGCTGGGGGTGAACGTGTTCATCGCCATGCTGATCGTGGCGCCGCTGGTCGTCGGGCTGATCGGGCTGGTGGTCGAACGGCTGGTGATCCGGCACCTTTACGGTCGTCTGGTCGACACCATGCTGGCCACGTGGGGGCTTAGCCTTGTGTTCATCGGGCTGGCCACGATGATCTTCGGCAACACGACGACGGGGATTTCCACCCCGATCCCAGGCTTCACCGTGGGCGCCTACCAGATCAACGGCTACAACTTCTTCATCATCGTCATGGCCGTGGTGCTGGTTATCGCCCTTTATGCGGTGCTGAAAGGCACCCGCGCCGGGCTGATCGCGCGCGGCACGATGCAGCGGTCCGACATGGCCGCGGCGCTGGGATATAGCCCCGACCGGATCTACATGGCGACGTTCTTCTTCGGCTCGGCCCTGTCCGGGCTGGCGGGCGCGATCCTGGCGCCTCTGGTCGGTCTCGTCCCCACGTCGGGCGGCGCCTACATCGCCAAGGCCTTCATCACCGTGATCGCGGGCGGACCGTCGCTGATCGCGGGGCTGGTGTCGTCGGCCACCTCCTTCGGGCTTGTGAACCAGATCTTCACCTTCGCCGTCTCCCCCGTGATCGGAGAGGTCGCCCTGCTGATCGCCGCCGTGATCCTGCTGCGCGCCATGCCACAAGGCATCACAAGCCGCTTCTTCAAGGGAAAGCTGTGATGGAGCGTTCCGCCAAGCGCGATGTCGTCGTCACGCTCATCGTGTCGGCCATCTTGATCGCCGTCATGCCGATGCTTATCGGGACCTACACGCTGACCGTTCTGGTGATCTACGGGATGCTTGGCCTGAGCCTTGGGCTTATCTGGGGCTTCGGCGGGATCCTGTGCTTCGGTCAGGCCGCGTTCTTCGGGCTGGGGGCCTATGTCTACGCCATCGCGGCGGTGAATATCGGGGAAAGCACGCTGCCGATGATCCTGGCGGTGCTGCTGCCCGGGGCCTTCGCGGCCGTGCTGGGCGCGGTGATGTTCTACGGGCGGCTGACGGATGTCTACCTGGGTGTGATCACGCTTGTCGTGACCTTGATCCTGTTCAAGTTCATCAACTCCACCGCCGGGCCACAATACGTGATCGGCGACGCGCGGCTGGGCGGCTTCAACGGTATTCCCGGGTTCCAGACGCTGAACGTCCCCGGCGATTCCGGCGCCTATATCTGGGGCGACGCCTATTTCTATGTCTGTGCCGTGGCGCTGGTGATCGTGTTCCTGCTGGTCACGTGGCTCTTGCGGTCGTCCTTCGGGCGCATCGCCATCGGCATCCGCGAAAACGAAACCCGCATGGCGCTGATCGGCTATGACGTCGCGGCGCGGAAGACGGTCCTGTTCGCCATCGGCGCGGCCATCGCCGGGCTGGCGGGTGCGCTGTTTGCCAACTGGGCCGAGATCGTGACGCCTAACCTCTTTTCGCTGGGCCAGTCGGCCGAGATCATCATCTGGTGCATCGTCGGCGGGCTTGGCACGCGGCTTGGCCCCATCGTGGGCGCCGCCGGGCTGGCCTACCTGAAGTTCCTGCTGGGCCAGCAAAGCATGATCGACAACACGTTGATCATGGGGCTGGTGCTGGTGATCTTCGTCCTGTTCCTGCCGCGCGGTCTGGTTCCGGCCGTGGGGTCGCTCTGGCACGCCTCGGTCGGTCGTACCGCGCGGCGCCGCCCCGCCAACCGCCGGATGCGGAGGGCACGACATGGCTGAAACCGTCCTTGAAACCGCCGGTCTCACGATGCGCTTCGGCGGGGTGACCGCCAGCGACAATGTCGATTTCAAGCTGAAAGCGCGCGAACTGCGCTGCCTGATCGGCCCGAACGGTGCCGGAAAATCGACCTTCTTCAAATGCGTGACCGGGTTGCTGACGCCGTCCGAAGGCCACGTGTTCATGCGCGGGCAGGAGGTTACGGGCTGGATGCCGCACCAGGTCGCCTCGCTTGGCGTCGGGATAAAGACGCAGACACCCAACGTGATGGACGCGCTGAGCGTGCACGAAAACATCTGGCTGGCCGCGCGCCGTTTCTTCACCCCGGTCGAGGCGGTCGCCCGAACCGATGACGTGATCGACCGGCTGGCGCTTGGGTCCATCGCGCGCACCGATCTGGGGCAGCTGGCCCATGGCGAACGGCAGCGGGTGGAGCTTGGCCTTGTCGTCGTGACCGACCCGTGGCTGGTGCTGCTGGACGAACCGGCGGCGGGGATGAGCGCCGCCGATGTCGACCGGATGACCGGGATCATCCTTGAAATGACCCGCTCCGCCGCCGTGGTGATCGTGGAGCATGACATGCAATTCATCCGCTCCATCGCTGAAACGGTGACCGTGTTCCACCAAGGCGCGGTGCTGATGGAAGACCATGTCGACCGCGTCATGACCGACGAAACCGTGCGCCGCGTCTATCTTGGAAAGAAGGCCTGATGACCGAAGACCGGGACATGTTGCTGAGCGTCAAGGGCCTGTCGGGCGGATATGGCCGCGTGCCGATCCTGCATGGCATCGATATGGAGGTCGGCGAGAACGAGGTCGTGGGCGTGCTGGGCCATAACGGCATGGGCAAGACGACGCTGTTGAAGACGCTGATGGGCTTCCTGCCTGCCACCTCCGGCCAGATCCGGTTTGACCAAACCGACATCACCCGTTCTGCTCCCAACGAACGCGGGCAGCTGGGGATCGGTTACGTCCCGCAGGGCCGGGGGATCTTCCCGCAGCTCTCGGTACGCGACAACCTGCGCTTCGCCTGGCACGATTACGGCGCGGGGACCGAGGCAGAGGTGATGGAAACCGTCCTGAAGGACTTCCCCCGCCTTACGCGCCTGCTGGACCGTGATGGCGGCGCGCTTTCCGGCGGCGAACAGCAATTGCTGGCGCTGGCCCGCTGCCTGATGGGTAACCCCGATTTCCTGCTGCTGGACGAGCCGACCGAAGGCATCCAGCCCTCGATCATCGAGGAGATGGCCGAAACGCTCCTCCACCTCCGCGAGACACGGGGCCTCTCGATCCTGCTGGTCGAACAGAACTTCGATTTCATCGCCGACCTGTCGGATCGCGTGCTCGTGCTGGAACGTGGCCGGATCACCGGCACGCTGGGCCGGGCCGACCTGTCCGATCGCGCCCGCGTTGACGAGCTTCTGGGCTTTGGCGCGCGCGGCACCCGGCAGGCCAGCGCCTCGCCCGCCGCCACACACCCGCAGCGCCCCATGCCGTCCTTCCCGACCGGCAAAACCTCGCACCGATCCGGGCCGGAGACACCCCCGCCCTCGCAACCCTCCAAGGTGACCGCCATGACGATCAAACGCCCCACCCTTTCGCAGATGCGTGCCATGGCGGACCGCTTCGGCATGTCGCTGTCGGACGAGGATCTGCAGGAATATACCGAGATCATTGAACCCTTCATGCAGTCCTACGACCGGCTGGACGCGATGCCGGATTACCTGCCCGAAGTCCGCTATCCCCGGTCCCCCGGCTATCATCCCGATCCGACGGAGAACCCGCTGAACGCGTGGTACGTGAAGACGGAAGTCCGCGGCGCCCCCGATGGCAGGCTGCGTGGCAAGCGGATCGCGCTGAAGGACACGATCTGCCTGGCGGGCGTGCCGCTGATGAATGGCTCGTCGATCATGGAAGGCTACACGCCCGAGATCGACGCGACCATCGTCACGCGGATGCTGGACGCGGGCGCCATCATCGCGGGCAAGGCGCATTGCGAGAACTTCTGCCTGTCCGGCGGCTCGCACACCAACGCCAAGGGGCCGGTCCACAACCCGTGGAAGCGCGGCTACATGGCGGGGGGCTCGTCCTCGGGCTCCGCTGCGCTGGTCGCGGCGGGAGAGGTCGACATGGCCATCGCGGGCGATCAGGGCGGCTCGATCCGGATCCCGGCGTCGAATTGCGGGGTCTACGGAATGAAGGCGACCCATGGCCTTGTGCCCTATACCGGCGCGATGCCCATCGAACAGACCATCGACCATCTGGGCCCTGTCACGAACAATGTGGCCGACAATGCCTTGTTGCTGGAGGTGCTCGCGGGCGCCGACGGGCTGGATCCGCGCCAGTACAACCCGACGGTCTATTCCTACACCGAAGCGCTGGGGCGCGGGGCGCACGGGATGCGGATCGGTATCCTGAAGGAAGGCTTCGCCCACGCCAATTCCGAAGCGGACGTCGACCAGAAGGTCCTGCAGGCCGCCGAGCGCTTCCGCGAACTGGGCGCGCGGGTCGAGGAGGTTTCGGTCCCCGAGCACTTTACCGCCATGGACGCGTGGACCGCGATCACGCTGGAAGGGCTCCAGGACGGCATGATGTGGGGCAACTCCACCGGAACCAATTACAAGGGCCTGTTCCTGCCGTCGATGACCGACCACATGTCGCAATGGAAGAACCGCGCGGACGAACTCAGCCATTCGCTGAAGGCCTGCATGTTCGTGGGCGAACATGCGCAGCGCCAGTATCGCGGACGTTTCTATGGCAAGGCGCAGAATATCATGCGCAAGGTGAACGAACGCTACCACGCCGCGTTGAAGACCTATGACCTGTTGTTGCTGCCCACCCTGCCCGTGAAGCCGCAGCCGCACCCGCCCGCCGATTGCTCGCTGAGCCTCTACGTCCAGCGCGCGTTCGAGATGACGGCCAACACCGCGCCGTTCAACGGCGGGCTGCCGGCGATGAGCGTGCCCTGCGGCTTGAGCGAGGGCCTGCCCATCGGCATGATGCTGGTCGGGCCGAATTTCGGCGAGATGAAGATATACCAGGCGGCGCACGCCTTCGAGCAATCGGGCGACTGGCGCGACATGTGAGGAGGACATGGCAATGAGCATTCTGAACGAAAGCGTCGCAGGCCGTATCCGGACCTTCGGGACGGAAAGCTCAGGGCCTGACACGGCCGATCTCGCCCCGCGCGACGGGCGGTCCTATGTTCAGGGCCCGTCCTCGCCGCCGCTGGTCTATGCCACCATCCCCCAGATGTTGGGCGATGCAGTCTCGCGCTATGGCCCGCGCGATGCGCTGATCTTCCCCGACCGGCGGCTCAGCTACTACGATTTCGACCGCGCGGTGGACGAGCTTGCGTCGGGCTTCCTGGCATTGGGTCTGGAAAAGGGCGACCGGCTGGGGATCTGGTCGCCGAACCGGCTGGAATGGGTGCTGACCCAGTTCGCCACGGCCCGGATCGGCGTGGTGCTGGTCAACATCAATCCCGCCTACCGGCTGTCCGAGCTCGACTACGCGCTGAACAAGGTGGGCTGCAAGGCGCTGGTCCTTGCCCGCCGGTTCAAGTCGTCGAACTACGTGGACATGATCCGGACGCTGGCGCCGGAGATGGAGAAAGCCGAAAAGGGCCGCCTGCACGCCGCGAAGGTGCCCGCCCTGCGCCATGTCATCGTGATGGACGATACGCCCGCGGGTGAGGCTATCCCCGGCGCCTGGCGGTTCAGCGAGGTGGCAGGCCTTGGCGGACCGGCTCAGCAGCTGCGCCTGCCGCAGATCGACCGGGGCCTGCAGCCGGACGATGCGATCAACATCCAGTTCACGTCGGGCACCACGGGCAACCCCAAGGGGGCAACGCTGTCCCATTACAACGTGCTGAACAACGCGCGCTTCGTGACCGACCGCATCCGGCTGACCGAAAGCGACCGGCTGGCGATCCCGGTGCCGCTCTATCATTGCTTCGGTATGGTGATGGGCGTGCTGGGCGCCGTCAGCAAGGGCGCCGCGATGGTCTTCCCGGGAGAGGCGTTCGACCCGGCGCAGACGCTGGACACCGTCAGCGCCGAACGCTGCACGGCGCTTTATGGCGTGCCGACGATGTTCGTGGCCATGCTGCAGGAGCTCGACAAACAGCCGCGCGACCTGTCCAGCCTGCGGACCGGCGTGATGGCCGGTGCGCTCTGCCCGGTCGAGGTGATGCGCCAGGTCAACGACCGCATGAACATGTCGGAAGTGACGATCTGCTACGGCATGACCGAAACCTCGCCCGTGTCCTTCCAGAGCTTCGTCGACGATCCGCTGATGAAGCGCTGCGAGACGGTGGGCCGGGTGCATCCGCACCTGGAAATCAAGGTCGTCGATACAGAAGGCGGCATCGTCCCCCCCGGCACGCAAGGGGAGTTGTGCACCCGCGGCTATTCGGTGATGAAGGGCTACTGGGAAGAACCCGAACGCACGGCCGAAGCGATCCGCGACGGTTGGATGCATACCGGCGATCTGGCCGTCCTGGACGATGAAGGCTTCTGCACCATCACCGGCCGGGTGAAGGACATGATCATCCGCGGCGGCGAAAACATCTATCCGCGCGAGGTCGAGGAGTTTCTCTTCTCCCATCCGCAGATCCGCGATGCCCAGGTCTTCGGCATCCCCGACGACCGGTTGGGAGAGGAAGTCTGCGCCTGGGTGGTGCCCGTCGATGGCGCCGACCTGACGGACGAGACCGTGCGCAGCTACTGCACGGGCCAGATCGCGCATTTCAAGGTGCCGCGCCATGTCCGCATCGTGGAGGAGCTGCCGATGACGATC
>TARA_R110002020_G_scaffold68280_5_pt1 | contig 18641 bp, 10 predicted proteins | sample TARA_R110002020 | Tara Oceans TARA_R110002020 (sample SAMEA4396489) | marine metagenome | biome: Westerlies Biome; feature: [MES] marine water layer (ENVO:01000295) within the mesopelagic zone...; material: water (ENVO:00002006), including particulate matter (ENVO:01000060) such... | reverse complement strand
TACTGGTCCCTCTGTGACATCGTCCTGTCGCGTGTCGACAACCCCGCTCTCCACTATCCCAACAATGTGCATTGTGGGATGGAGGGGACGTGGTATGCGACCCATCCGCACTCAGTCCGACAGTTGGAGGAGCCGCACGTCGTGTGGCTTTGCCCAGCACTCGAACTGTTCTTCGGTGGAAAGCCGAAGCGGATCTACATCCATGCCCGTATGCGTGGAGTCGCTGAACTAATCAGCAACGACTTCACCAGCTACCGGGCACCGATGGTGCCGACCGGCAACTTTGTCAACACGGAGGATGCCAATGCTATCGACGGGAAGTGAACTACTACTAGCCATCCTTGGTGCATTTATTGTGTCGCTGATGGCCGATGCATTCGGATGGTTTGAGTAGTGAGATTAGGGAGGGGAGTGGCAACGTGCCGCTCCCCTCCCTTTTTTTTATTTGTCCAGCTTCGGCGGCTTCATGACTGGTGCGTACCAATCCTTCCGCTTCTCTTGGTCGGCCCACTTCCGTTCATCCCACCCTTCACGGATCTTGGCGCACTCTTCCTTGATCTGCTCCGGGGTCGGGACGTAATTGTGTTGAGTCATTGTCGACACCCTTCACATCCGTGATCACGGGACGACCATCGACCTCTTCAATGGTCACGTCGAATTCAACAGGACTGGCAGGGCTGACGGCTGGCGCAACGTCCTCCCCCACCGGGGAAGCGGACAACAGGGTGGACAGGCCAATGCCGCCAGCCCCCCCAGTGACCAACATCATACCGGCAATCAACGCCTTCGACATCCCCCCTCCAACCACCACTGTGGTCTGCTCAGGTGGATAGGTTCCGACGTCATAGCTTTCGTCGATCCCGGCGTCTGCTGCCAAGGCTTTGCGACGGATCTTCAATCGTTCTACCACGTCATGGGTCATAACATTGAGGAACCTATTCCTCCCCCTCAAGTGTGACCTCATCCCCTCGCTTATTATCGGTGAGCGTGACACGCAAGAACTCCTCATCCATACCACGAAGCTCCCGCCAACTGGACTCCGCTTGCTGACCAAGACGAAGTCCAATCACGACGAGTTCCCGCTCCCTGCCAGAACCGTCCAGCGAGAGTAGTCGATCGGCTTCAGCCTGAACGTCCATCATCAGGCTGACGGACCATCCTTAGACTGGATCAGCACTCGACTCGCGAACGCTTCCGCCGTGTCCACGGATGCGTACACTTGACCGAAGGCGCGGTCCATCATCTGAAGAAACGAGTTGTTCGCTGCGGACTGCTGCGCCAACCGCTCACCGGCACTGGCTTCGAGAAGTGCCTGAATATCTACCTGACTCGCCATCTCAATTCTCCTTCGGGATTACCCGGACACGAATGGTCGCCTTGAAATTACGACGCCACTCTTCGAGTGCAACTACCCGCTCCTCTAACTCACGGATTCGTTGCTTCAGTTGTTCCACACCATCCGGGTCAGCATCCGTGCCGTCACGCCCATCCTTCCCTGCCGGTCCCGGTGGACCGGGTGGTCCCGGCTTCTGAGATAATGATAACAGCATTGATCTGATCTCGGCAATAGCCTTGGTCCGATCCCGGTCAGAAGACAGTGCCCCTGTAAGGGGTCCGCTCTTTTGGTCTGAGGGATTAGTCAGGTTGACGGAGAACGTCCGTCCCTGAGCCTCTGAGAAGGCTAGGATCTGCTGCTGCGTTGCCGCCAGAACCAGCCTGTCATCGTCACCGTGTGTCTGGACACCGATCAGACTGTTACCACGAAAGACGCCGCCACCACTGGAACCGTTGCGGAACTTCCCACTCTTCACTGGATACCTCGACCTAACTACAAGCAGGTTCGATGGTTTTTCTGTGCCGCCCTCAGACAGAACGATCTTGGTTGGCCCCTTGCCTCCCGGCCAACCGTATCCGTGGAGTTCCCCGGTTGAACCTGACACCGACAAGGGTGCAACATCCAAAACGACAGACGCCGGGCAAGTAAACAAAGACAAGTCCGCTGCCTCATCAACGGCAAGCCACTCGCCCTGAACTCTCTTCCCCTTAGCGTTGACCACTGACACTGACTCACCGGCAGTGGCACAGTGACCAGCGGAGATGCCGTATCCTCTTTCCCCGATCAGAGCAATGATTGTCCCAGAGCATCCACCGACGTGAACGCTCGCCAGCCGGGAGTCTTCACCCATCACGGGTGTTCCGGCCAGCAACAGAATCATCCAGCACCTAACCATATTTTGTCCAATAGCTTGACACCAATTGGTAACAGCACAGTCATCACCACTGCGATTGTACGCAACTCAGTTCTCAGGCGAACCAGTTGAGTGACAATCGAGTCCTTCCCATTCCCACGCCACACCGTGTCGTCAATTTTTGTGAGCCGCTCCGTGTGACCGTTGATCACCCGCCACACCTGACCGTCCTCCGAGTCTGCCCCCAACTCTGACTTGATCTTCGACTCTAGCTCCAACACCCGACGCTCCAGATCTTCCATGATATATACTCTCGAACCGGGACTTCATACGCTCCTGATCTCGTTGGCCCATGTTGCAGATGTTGAGCCAGCCGATCTCTTTCACGGCATCATACACTTCCTCTGGAAGTAGATCACGTGGAGTCCCGTAGCTGCCGATCTTACTGACTGCCGCACGGACCATGTTCCATGCCCGGTCAGCGGAGATCTCTGGTCCGACAGGCCAGCACTCAGCCATGCCACCATCGTGGTCATCAGGATCTAAGTACCTGCCTTGGTTGAACCACGTTGATGGGTGCGGTGTGAACTGGTTGTCCTCTCCCTTGCGGTGGCGAGCATACCACTTCACACGCTCAAGCAATTCCTCCGCAGAGATCTCACCTGACTGCAACGCTTTCTCGATGCACTTGACTGCATACTGACGGGCGCACTTTCGAGGGAATGCCCGGTAGATTTCCAGTGCCTCACTCTTCTTCATTAGAATCTCTCCCATAGTTTAGATCAGTAGATCAGTGCGCAGCCTCCCTGATCACTCCCTCCTGTCCCTGTCTTCCTAAAGCGATCATCGCTTTGAGGTTATCCAGTTCACAGTCAGTCGTAGGACTCTTGGCTCGCTGCTTTCCACTTACCCCGAACCAGATCACTCTGGTGCAGCACCTCACCTGTCCGGTCATCGAGAGTTATGTTGCCGGGATAGGACAGTAATCCCCGACCCCTCGAATGGTTGCCTTCAAACAACCAAAGACGGTGTGGGGGAATCGAACCCCCGTTCGCCAGTCACCGTCACCCCCCGTTAGAATGGAGCCTCATCAGCACTCGCTATTATCGCTGATGTTGGTTCCAACTTCTTCTTCTTCCCCCGGCCAGTCAGCCTGTTCAGCTTGGCTGTCAGTTTTTCATCATCGGCTAGACCACTGCTCGCCGTCGATGAATTGTTGCCGGGGGGGAAAGGGAAATCGAAATCCTCCCACGTCCTGCCGTCATCACCGGTTCGGTGTCTGCACACCAGAGTGATGTCGGTTCCGATCAAGCTGAACGTGCCACTGGCCGGGTTGAGATCATTCCAATCCCCACCAGACCAACCGAGTTCTTTCAGCCGGGCAATTGCTCGCTCGACATTTGCCTCAGAGTTGCACCACAACTTGACAGTCCTTGGGAATGTCCCACCCTCTGGCATCACCTCGATGCCAAAGTATTCCGTCCCAGTGTTCGGCGTCTTGCCGAACCCCTGACCCACAACTTTGCAGGTGTAAGTACCAGCTTCGTAAGTAGCCATTAGTTCCTCGCTTCCTTGATTGCATTAACGATGTTCGACCACGCCTCAGACCCGTTCTCCCCAGCGTCGATATCATCCCTCAGGTTCAGCCTGTTCTTGGCATCGAACCCTGTTGAGTATTCGACATGGAAGACACGACTGCCATCAGTCCTGCCCTTAGCCCGGTTGTCCTCCTGAACCACGTCAACAACACGGTTCATGAAGAAGCACCAGTCCAGCCATCGGTGGGTCACGTTCCAAGTCTTGTCGTGCATGTCGACAACGAACCTGTCCCAAGCTGGAAGCAGGGGGTCGCGATGCGGCTTCACCTTGGCGTGACCAGTGAAGACGACCGACATTTGACGACGGTCCCTAAGTGCATCCAAGATTGAAAGCATCTCCCTCCAATCCTGTAGCGAACTTTCATAACCCACCATGTAACGGAGGAATCCACGGTCAGTTGAATCCCCGTTGTAGTCACGGTCAGTCACGTGCTTGTGGCACAACCGTTCGAGAGATCCAATCGTGTCGATAGCGATAGCCCTGTAGTCGTGTTCCGACTCAAGGAGTTCGCGAAGGATAGCCAACACCATCGTCCAGCTATCAACAACAGGAAGGATCGCGAGGTCTTTGGGAACAACACCACTCCTCTTGAGTGACGACCACGGATCTTCATCATCAAACCGCATGATGACCACACCGGGTATGTGTCCTATGGTGCTGGACTTCCCAACACCAGACATTCCCCACACCATTCCCGACGAGGGTCTATTCTCGATCCCCGTCACAATCTGCTTCAGCAGACTGGCCGACCCCGATGGCCGGGCAGCTTTCTTTGCTGTTGGCATTTGCGTTTACCTCAGTAAGTTCAGTCCAAATCAAGTCCATAACATTGTGCCATAGCGTCCCGAAGAAGAGTGCCTCTCGGTGAGGCTCCTCAACCCGAGTCCACCGCTTGTTGTAGCGGTAGTCATGCTTCCTCCGACACGAGAGAAAACACCTCATCCTGCTGTTGGTGATTACGTTTCCATCTTCACTACCTCCTAGCTCAGGGTTGGTTACATCAGACTGCCGCCACTTGCCCGACTCGAAGTCATCGTGACGACTGCACACCCCAAGGTAATTGCAAGGAGTGTTGTAGAGCATGCAAGCTGACGGGTTCTTTGGGTGCCGGTTGGTTCTGGCAGCAGTGCCAATCTCCTGACCGATATCCCAGACATCCTCCATAAACTCAGCGAGTTCATGAGGGTTGATTACAATGGACCTCTGCTGGAAATACTTGAACGGGTCGTCAGAGATACTGGAGTAAACCCGGTCGGCAAACATCTCAATGGATTCGATCCCGTCCTCAGGGGGGCTGTCCATTTCCGCAAGGAACTTCTTGGACAGCAGCTTCGGACGTATCCTTGGCTTCCGAACAACATCCCAGACAATGCGTGTTGGACGCTGCTCGTTCTGGAGCATCAGCATGTAATACATGCTGGCCTGAGTATCGACTGACAACTGCCGCCAGAACTGGGAGTCGGGGTCGCCAATGTCAAACGACGTGGTCTTGTGGTCGACGATGCACAGTTCCCCGTCCATCGTGCAGACCTTGTCGATCTTCCCGGCGAGAGAATATTTCCGGCTGGACCTGAAGGTCGCAGGGTTTACAAGCGACCCGTCAACTGTCGTTTCAACATCATGCAGGTCGACGTTCTTCAGCTTCCACGCATAGTGGTTGCCGTATGCCGTCGCCATCCCAGCGAGGGTGGCAATCGTTATCTCTCTGCTTGACTCAGGAACCGCATCCCCAACCTCATTCCCCAGCCACTGCCTCCACTCCGTGATCGTTCTCATTGTGCCTCACTCCCTTCGTCATGATCTCCTCCCGAGTCACGATCATATTGTCCGGTGCCTCAATACCCAGCCGCACGCTGGTTGGCGAGAAGACTGTAATCTTTGCCTCCCCGACAGGGGTGGAGATTATAATCGACTCGAACGGACGTCTTCCCAAAACAAGCATCGCTCTCCTCCATGACAACATGATGCCGGGCCGGTCATCCGTGACCGTATGAGCCATCAGTGGCTTCCCGACTTAGTATCATAGCGGTGTGATGTTTGGTGGCAAGTAGATATCCAGAGAAAAAAACAACTACACTGGTGAACAATGGCATTTGAAGTCGAGATGGAAATACCACCGCACAAGTTTGTCATTCACGTGGCTGACGAGGACATCACCGACGACCAGTTGTCTGACCTTTCCAGAGGATTGCGTCAGTGGGTCAATGGTGCTGCTCATTTTGGGATCCCCTTCGAGGTGCAACACGCTGCGGCAATGCTCTCAAAAGTTCTGCAAGAACTGGACGACAGGGAAGAGGCTACTGAAGAGCAGAGTCTACCGGAACACCGGTTCCGCGACCTGATTTGAACCCAGCCTTGCTTAGTGATCTCGAAAGGCGAACCCTTGCCGCCTTGCCCTTCGTTCTGGGGAAGGCTTTCATAATTTCCTTACGCTTCATGCCGCGATTCCTAAGCCAAGTAGCGGCAAGCTTCTTGTTCTCTTCCCACTCCTCAACCTCCCGGTCCCAAACAGCTTTCTTCTTCCACTTGCCAAGCGACTTCCTCGACGGCTTGGTTCTTGCCAGCACCGTTGCCTGAGCGACGATATGCTTCTCGTGAAGTGCCTCGGCAAGACTGGCAAAGCTATCTGCTTTTGTGGTTTCACCCTGCCACACTGCCGAGAGTGTGTCCTTGGCAAGCTTTCTGGAATCGTTGACAACAGACTTCACAGCGTCAGCGTCCTGCTTGGTTGTCGGCTTACTCCAGTCGATGACGGGCATCTCCATCTTTGCCACCTCTCTGGCGATCTTGCCAGCCAACTCTCCCACTTGGTCAAGTTGCTCAGGTGTCATGTAGTGTTTGACATCGTTCTTGTCTTTCCACTCTGGCTTGATTGGATAGAAGTGAACCTGATCTCGGAACGAATTGTTCTCACCGTTCCATTTTCTAATGACGACATCCATTGGGAACTCGTCAGCGTACTGGGTGTGGAACGGCATCGTCGCCCGGTACAACCAGTTCATTGTCTTGGACTGCATGACCGGGTTGATGTCGGAGGGTATGGGTTTACCCCAGACATCCCAAGCGGGATGCTCAACAATCAGGTCTGGGAAGATGTGTCGAGAAAGCTCCGTCCTCTCAACAGTCCTTTGCCCAAGGGACTTGACCCAGTCCAAGCCTTCACCAATAACTCTTCGCTCTGGCATATACTCGCGATCCGCTCTGGCAGCACGCTTGTACACACCGGGTATCCAGCCTGTCACAAAGTGTGCCAGATACTTCGGCCCATAAACATCAGGCTCCTCGAAGATCCTAAGGAAGTCACTGATCCCTCTCGTCAGGTTCTTCTCAAAGACCTGAGCCGACAGGCTCATGGGGATTTCCTTCATCATGCGTGCAGGGTCGCCGCTTTTCACGGCGTTGATCACATCTGTTGCGAACCCAAAGATCGTCGAGATAGGCTCGACATTCGCATACGAAATATACGGTCCCTTATCAATCCTGCCGTTGCGTAGTACAGGCCACGCGAACGACATGGGAGGTGCGGTTCCCTCACGCATTCCGGTGAGCCGCGACTTGTACTCCCAGACGTCCCGGCTTCCCGTGACCCACGGACGTTCCTCGTCATCCCCGTCGAGCAAGGCATACAACGCCATGAATGCGACGAAGTTACCTGCCTGTCCTATCGCCCGGCTCGACACCTTTGACCAGTCCCGTTCTTCCGGCGTCTTGAACTTGAGTCCCGTCTTGGATTTTGGATCTTCCTCAAGGTACAGATCCCAGATTTCCTTGGGCATGTTCACAAAGCCGAGTGCCGAGTAATGGGACTGCGGGAACAGCCCAAGCTTTGTGATGTTCATCAGCGTCTTCGCGAACGGGACGATGTATTGGAAGACGAAGGATGAGTCACGCCACGCAAGAGTTTTCTTGCCGATGTTCCCCAGTTCTGTCTGGAACGTGAGGAGGTGGGCCATATCCATCGACCGATCCCAGATATCAGACTTCAACCCTTGTGTGTCTTCAATCAGTTCAGCCATCGCGGTGGACGTGGCGTGGTCGGCCATATTCTTCGACTTGCTTTTCGAGTTGCCCGAAGCAAGTGCCGCCTCATACGTCTTTTTCCAGACCTCCTTACTGACCATCTCACGCTGGGCTAAACCCGCGACCTCCATCCCAGAGATCACGGTCTTCATAAACTCATCTACCGCAAGAAGCATCCGGGTTCCCGTGATCCCCGTGAAGCCAGACCGAATGAACCTCCCCTTCCCGTGCTTGGTAGACACCCTTGGGATCTCGTACTTCGTAAGACCCTGCACTCCTCGACCAAGCATGACCTCAAGTTGGGGAACCTCTGTGTCGTGAGCCAGCATGGCAACTCTCGCTGCCTTCTTCATGCTGGGCCAAAACGCCCCCCACATATGCTTGATTTCCCTGAACGTGACACGCTCACCCTTCCTGATCGGGGTGCTGATAACAGCCTCCAGCGGACGCTTGATCCCGTACTCCCAGATTGAGAGCGGGACCGTGCCGACGACGTTGGCGACCTGAGTGGATATCCCTGACAGCAGCGCGTTGATGTACCATTCATACGCCTTGTCACGGAACGATGCTTTGAACGTCTGTGCAATACGGATGATCTCAAACGCCGAGCGGGGGTTCGTCGCGTACTCGTCGATCTTGTCGAGGTCGTAGCCTAGCTTGGTCAGTTCGTTGAACAGCTTTAGATTCTCTTCAGCAATTGCATCACGCAATGCCTTCAATAAATCCCTGTTCTTATCCTTCTTAGCTCTCTCGATCTTTCGTTGCAGTCTGACACTGGGACGTAACAACCCCTCGGTCATCAACCTCCTTCGCCGTTGGCGTGGCGTTTCAATCGGGTCGAACCTTTGACGGAATGCCCTCGCCATCTCCGTGCCGATATCCCTGTACCCTTCCGTCAGGGCGATCGTCTTCTTTAGTTCATCCACGTTCCCTGACTGGATGGACGCGACACCAAAATGGTTGATCAACTTCTTCGCGACGTAGGTGTCAGTGTCGGTGAACGTCCGGCCCAGTTCCATCTTCCCAACAAGCAGGTCACGCTCTCTGTTCAGGCCGTTCTTGCGTAGCCTCTCTTCGCCTTCGTCTTCCACCTGCTTCTGTGTGTGGATCTCGTCACGGTTCATGTTCCTCCATTCCCTCAGTCCAGCCATGTTGAGGAGTTCTCTGGACTGACGGTCAACAGAGTCAACGAGATCCCTAGCCCCCTGATCCGTTGCCGGGTTGGCTAGATTCTCTGACCGACGACGTGAGGCTGAGAAGAACACCCCATCTGGAATACGCGACACCCGCTCACCCGTGTTGTTCTGCGCCATTGAGCGGTAGTCGAATTCTATATCAGCTTTGTTGAGCGCACTCTCTGTCCGCTCAAGCAGCTTCAGCGACGTGTCCGAGAACTGGTCGAGCCTAGATTGAAAGCTCCCTGAGGCAGACCCAAGCTTTCCGATGGCATCAACTGCACGTATGTACCTTGAGTAACGCCCCAAAGCTTCTCGTACTTTTCCTTCGACATCGTCTTCAAAGGAGGTGCGCTTTTGTATGTCTTCCCAGTCGACTTCTGAAAGAAATTGTTCTGGTCGCTGAATAAGTCGTCTGAGTTGGTTCTCAAATCCTCGGCGTTTTCGTTTTGCTGCATCCTTGACGATGAGTCGAATAGGTTCTGCGGACTTGCTGGTCCCTGAGTATCCTTTGATTCCTCGGAAAAGTTGTTCGCCATTATTACGGGTGTCCTCGTCAAGGATTTGTTCAAGCCCTCTGTCTATCACAGCGTCGTATTCGTTGTCGTTCAACTGGTCTGAAGACTTCGAGTAGATCACACGCATCAGGGTGGGCCTTACCCTGTCGGTGAACTCCTCCTCTGACCAGTCCTCCTTGAGTGCGATCGTGTTAAAGACTGCGTCGACAAGGTTCTCCTGACTGATGCCAATGGTTGGCTGTCTTCGCGGGGTCGCTCCCATCATCTCCGTCTTTGGTGCGACAACAATAACTTGTGTCCCAGACCAGTTGACTTCGGTGACCAACCGGAATCCGGGGCTGACGTTTTCTCTGATCCACCCCCCGACCCACCTTGCGTCATTCTCTGTCATTGCCAAGTTCTTTATGAACAGGCCAGCAGTTGTGTAACCGATCTCGTCGCCGTCTAGCGATGAGTCCAGCCCGCTGTCTTCGTCAATCACCTCCATTCGCAGCGACTCAACGGCACCCGCCCCAGACGCACGACCAATCAGAGCGTTCACCATCTGCCGAGTGTGCGAGTCGACATTCCAGAACGGAACTGTCATCGCGCTGTGTGCATCTTCAGAGAAGACCGCCCCCCCGGTTGTGGCGGGAGTCACCCGGCTTGCCCTAGTCACCTCAGGACGGGACAGCACTGCCGTGTAGCCAGCCTTCAGCCCACTGATAGACGAGAATAATTCTGTGAGGATGTCCCCACCCTTGCGGATCCCGCTATCAAGGGGACGTTTGTAGGGCTGGCTCCTGCTCAACGCCTTGCTGAACGACCTCCATATTGCGTCGTACCCTTTCAGGATTTTGTTTTGCATGGTCGTTCGGATCTTTTCTGGAACCGAACCCTGCCCCATACCCCACGTCAGCAGTTCCCTCACCAAGTTCGCTCGCTGAACTGGCCTGAACCCCGAACCCGCCAGCGTGTAAAGACCTCTGGGGGTTCTGTTGAAGTGCGAGATCTTTCCCGACCTAGCGATGTCACTCATCTCTGGGTCGGCAAGGTGTTGCGGGGTGATCTTCTCACCGGGATTCATCACCCCGGCCTGAATCGCACGTTCAATAAAGTTCTCAAGGGTCTGCACGTAGGTCTGGGTGGACCTGTCGTCATCCCGGTTCACCCACATCAACGCCTGTAGTTGCCACGACTGGTAAGGCTCGTACTCGCTACCCTGAATTGAGTTCAGATAGTCAGCCATCTTGATCATGTATCGACTGACGCTCTCGTACCAGAACGAGTCGCCAAAGGCGTTGCCCGGAATGTTGAAGACTGCGGCCATGATGGCATCGTTGGTCGACAGGGGGACGTCCGAACCACGACCAGCAATGAACTCGAATGTCGTGTTGAATGAACCAGTCTTCAACTGGTCTTCTGTTCCAAGCTGTCCGTCGAGTGCGTTGCGGATCGACTGGTTGGAAATCACATCCGTCGATCCGAAGCGGTTGCCGAATATCTCAGACATGATCGAGAGCGTTCTCTCCATGTTGTCTTTGACATTGGTTCTCTGGCTTGTCGCTGCCAGCACCTTATTGAATACATCCCACTCGTGGTCAGTCAGGTCGAGGTACTGACGTGACGCAGTCACGTACCGTTCGTACCAGTATCTGAACTCGTCACGCATTGCGACTGAACCGATAAAGAAATCGCCAGCGGTTGGGAACTTCTTTTCCCATCCATTTGGAAGCTGGAACTTGTACTTATCTTTCAATGCCCCGTCCGCTTCCTTGAACTGGGTCTTTCCATCCTTGCCCTGCCACTCAGGCATCTCGCCTAAGACTTCATCCCACATCCGTTGCAGGTCTTTATTGACCTGAGCAACACCTACCCGATCTTCCAATATGCGTGCCGCTGGACCGACATGGTCCGGGTCCAACTGCATGAAGTTCAGACGGTCCTTCGTCCTAGCCATTGACCTGCCGGTCTTGTACCCGGCTGTTTGGAAGATCCGATTCACCTCAGGGATCGTGATCTTCAGGTCTTCAAGAGTCCTGTTCTGTGCAGCAAAATAGAACGGTTCTACACCCTCCTGTTCCAATCGCTTGGTGAACTCTTCAGGTGTTTCGTCACGTTTCATTCGTGGTGGACTTCTTCTCTCCTCAAATCCCCAAGTGCCACGTGGTTGGATCTCCCATCCTGCTGGACGTGGGTGTCGCCACCCGTACCAAGACATTGGAACCCGACCCAAGCCCGACCAGAGGTGGTCTGCAACCTTGTGAATGAATACCGGTTCGTACCCATGCATCCCATACCAGCGGATAAGATTGCCTTGTGTCATCTGCCCAAAGGCTGACGGGTAGCCAGTGACCACCGCACCGGAAGCGTCCGCCGCTTTGGTGATTACCTCCATCATCCCGTTGCCAGACAAACCATGCCCTATCTGGCTACCACGCCCGTGCGCCCCAGAAGTCGACTTGATGCTTGCAATATATATTGATGCCCCAGCTTCTAGGGTTACTTTGGCACCACCGAGAAAGTAAACGTCTAAAGACGCTCCGTTCACTACTCGCTCCACTGCCCCCTCTATGGTGCCTACTGACGAACCATAGCTCGTACCGCTCGGCCCGCCCGAATCTCTCATCATCCAACTCGTGATAACACCTTGCGCACTCGCGTCTGACAACAGGCTGTTGTAGAAATCTACGTGCTGTTGAGGGGCGGCTTCCCCCTTGGTCAAATTGCCAAGGCCAGAGGGGTTCCTCATGGCGTTCATCAGGTACGGGTTGTCCTCTATCCCGAGTTCTCTGAACCTGAGCCTGAAGTATTCATTCAGTATCGCTTTGATTCTTTTCTTCTCGGAGGTAGTGGGTGCCACCTTGTCCAGTGCTTCGAGCGTTTGCTTCTTTTTTATGCTGTCTGGAATTGCCGGGTGACTCTTGAGTCCCGTCCAAAATTCATCCGACGATATGTCGGCATCTGGACTCTCGGCACCCATCATTGCGTAGACTTCTTCAATGATCTCTTCCCCCGTAGCCGTTATGGGAGGATCCATGCTTGGGTATAGCTGCCTATCGTATTCGGTCACTTCCCTCCAAGGAGTTACCGAAAGCAAAACGTCTGCGGTAGAGGTAACTCTGAAATGACTAGCCGCTGGTGTCCAGAAGTTGTGGACTTTCTGGAGGACGTCCATGAAGTGGAGCGGTCTAGAAGAAGACAACATCAGGGGAATGGCATCCTGTATCTTCTGAGCCAGTTCCTCTTTTTCGCCGTGTAGATCAAACTGCATATGCTCTTCAGGTAGTGCATCCGCTACGTCCTCGATTCGCTCCACCCAACTACCCAGTTTTCCAAGACCGAGTGGGCCGAGCCTAACCGGGGCAAACGACCAAAAGACCTTCCCTCTTTCATCTGTCGTTTCCCTAACACCAATCGTCTGCAAGGGGAGTTGTCCCGGCATGTCTTGCCAGCCGCTCGGCTTCAAAACGATGGCCACTTCCCTTTTCCCCGGCACACCATTGATGATGTTCATCGCCGCTATGTTCGGAAATGCGGCAGTCATCAACGCACTTCGTTCTGGGGTCATGTTGGCGAAGGTGGTGAAGTTCTCGTTGACTGTGCTGGCAAACAGATTTCTCACCACTCGTTCTGCTGGAGTCACAGATTGCCTGACGGAGTTTTCTTCATCTGTCAGGGCTGACCAGAAGCGGGTACGCATCATCCCGATGGTGGCAGTGCCCGACTCTGCACGAGCGTTCGGGACGTGGTGGTTTACGCTACCGATGAATGACTGCCAATTCTCACTGACACTGCTTGTCCCCATCCCTGCATCGCCCAGATGATCATCCTCCATTTCGTTGTGTAATCTCATGATCCGGGCGACATTAGAAATGAGGGACGAGGAGTGTTCGGCACCCTGAATAAACATCGGACCAGCGGCACGGAACTCTCTGTCACCGATGTTTACTCGTGTTCTTTGAACTGTCGCTGACCCCGATAATCCACGCATCGTCATCTTCACGTGGGTCGGCAACCACACTTTTTCTCCCTCTTGCCCGAAGTCGCCTCGCACCTTCACTAGCCTGATACTCATGAAGTCGTCGGGATCTTCTAAGGGATTTCGTGTCCCCGGCTGGTGCTGTTTTTGTAAAACAAAAACAATCTCCTCCAACTCTTCGCTGTCCAGATGGTCACCGGCACCAAAGTGTGTGCCGACAGATAGTGCCTCTGTGAGGCTTATACCCGGCCTGTGAAATATCCCCGCAACTTGACCTGATAACTGTGGGTCGTTGTCCGCTGAGTGTGCGATCTCTGACATCCCCACACCCGCCACCGGATAGCCCCTGTCCCGGTTGATGGAGTACCCTTCATAGACGTCCGAGTAAAATAGAGGTGAACCGCGCATGCCCGGTTCAAACCCCGCTTCCTCCCGTCGTGATTCATAGTGATCCAACGCTGCTCGTATTTGTTCTGCGTGTTCCCCGTCTGGTGTTCCGTCTGGCACTATGCCAACCGCTGCCGTGATGTTTTCTCTCCGAGCGTAGTCGTCTTCCATTAGCCGGGACATGGCGAGGAGGTCGACGATGGTGTTACCGATGTCTGACAACATCGCATCTGTGACCGATGTTGTTGCCCCGGTGCCTTGGGGGAGAAACGCCCCCACTCGCATGAATGGGTTTGCCCCTCCGTGGTCAGTAAAGTCACCGATCTTCCTGTATGGGCGAGTGACTAGCCCAACGGTATGCCGGAACGGAGGGAGGGAGGCTTGGGTACGCATATCCACAAAGTGCGTCCCGAGCAAAAGAAGCTTCGGCCTGTCGTCGTTTTCTACGGTTGCGTCGTAGGGTTGCAGGTAACTGCTCGGTGCAGTTTCTGTGCCTCCATACTGTGCGCTATGGCCATACAGCGGGTTGCCTACATTGATTCCTCGACCCCTTAGTTCCTCCAACAGATCGCCAAATCGTTCTTCTGCCTCTATCGATATCGTATCGCTTGCGTCGTGATCATCAAACGGAAGGCTACTCGTCTGCACTAGCAGGTGATGAGCCACCCCTGTGTCGTCAGCCTTATTGCCTGTTGAAATAACAATGAATGTTGCATTGTCCCCGAACCCCCCACGCATCCTTGCCGATTTGTCGGCAAAGAAAAGTATGTCCCGCTGCAATCCGGGGAACTCTTGTATTACATCCCTCACGGCATCCCTGTCCTCTGGGTCGATAGCGTATCCACCCCTGAACCCACCCTGCTCCTCAGTAGCCCGGTCTATTGTCATCATCCCTGCGGAAAATGCAGAAGAATGAACACTTCTGTTGTTGTAGATAGACATGAACAGGTCATCGAGGCGACCGGTGTCAAAGGCTGGGTCTTCAAATGGAAGATCGCCCTGTCGTGTGGGGGCGGAATACAACGTGAGTGTGTGCGCGGTTCCGTGGCTGTGCGTCCTGCCGGGGTGCCCTTTTGCTGCGGCTGATCCCAGCGCGATTCCGTGACTCTTGATTAGAAATCTGTGCCCTTCTGGTGGTGGCAAGATTTGAGGGGTGTACTCTTCCCCACCGATCTCCAAGACGGGTGCTACATACGTGTCGTGACCCTCGACTCCTTCAAGCTGATCCGAAATGTTGTTGTATGCCCTAAAGAAACTCTCCGTGACATACCTGCGTCCTCGCACACGGAACTCTTGCTGCGTCCCACGACCCTCCGTCCAGAAAGTCCTCCCGATAGGATCGTTCTCTGCCATAGGTCCGTATGCTGATGTCAGTGTTGTGTCATGTTCGTGGTCGATCATGTACAGAGCGTCTTCGCCCCACTTGTCAGCGAGTTCTGTACCCGGTTTGACCCTTACTAATTCAAAACGCTTCGACAGCTTTCTCGGTTCTTTTGCGATCTTCCTCGCAGCGAACAGTGGACCCGCCGGGACTGCCGCCCTCTTTGGTAGTGACGCTTCGTACATGGGACTGGCGTTGTCCCGGTTCACCCTCTGAACTTTTCCGAAGTAGTGGTTGAGCATCCCCTCCACTTCTGCCACGGGGACACCGGACAGAGGGTGCTTGCCAAATTGCGGGTAGTTCACAACCGCCGTGCCCCTCGCCCTCGTGGCATTTGCGATCTGGGCGATAGCCGCCTCAACACCCTCCCGGCTAGGGATCGTGTTCAGCACGGCACTGGCGAAGACTAGATCATGCTTGCGACGGATATGACGCATCGGATCTTGAGAGGGTGGTCGCTCCTCTTCAGGCCACGTGGCCATGTTGTCTGGGAAGTCATGGCTGACAACATTGGCACCTAGCTCCCTCAGTCTTTCGCTGTGTTTAAGTCCATCTACTCTACCTGCCCCGTAGTTCAGGACGTCCGGTTGTCCAGCCCTCCCCCACCTAGCAACCTTCCCGGCAACATGGTCTACGACAATCCTCTTGTTGCTAAACGCACCAGCCCTGAACGTCGTCTGGGCAGTACGCATATCCTCATCTGTGAAAGCTTCGCGGCGAGGTGCGGCGAACAGAACATCTCTCTCGGCCAGAGGTGGAACCTCGATCTTGTCTTTTCTCTTTGCTTCCTCTGCTTGGGGGGTCCGTTGTTCGGCACGTCGTATCGCATTGTCAATGGCCCGGAACGCTGGCGCGTCAGCGATACGGTAGTAGAGTCGTCTGAAGAAGTCCGACACGCGACGGAACAGGCCAGCGTCTTTCTTCGCAAGCTTTGACCAGAACCCCATCTTCGATAGGTTCTCTCCTATCCAGCCAGCAGTCGCCTCTTCGTGGACTAAGTCAGCAAGCTGAATTCTCGCATCGGTAGCGACCGCTCCATCAGTAGATCTCGATCGCTCTAGGAGCGAATTGTAGTTTCGCATGAACGCTCCTGCTCCGGGGTCACCCGCTTCAGCAGCATCCTTCATGTTCTGTACGTACCTGCTGAATATCACCGCGCCCGGTGACTCAGCAGACTCTTCTTCCGTTGGTCTGGCTGGCATCGGTGTTCCAGCTATCAGACGCTCAAGTGCGTCTACCGCTCCCTGTCTTGGAAGTGTCTGCTCTCTGAGTTCCTCCCAAGCTTTCGGGTCTGTCCTCGACAGTCGGTGCGTCCACTCATGCGACATCGTTTCTTCGACAAGTTCTCGCATGACCTGAGTTGGGTCTTTTCGGTCCTTTTCATCCTTCTTCAGTTCAGCTTCTCTGGCTCGCTTGACGGACGGTCGCGGCAGGTAGATGTTCCCGGTGCGGTCGTCGTAGACACCGGGTACGGTTTCTTCTACGGTCGGATCAACCAAGAAGAGGTTGCCTTCGACGCCAAGAGTTCCGGCGGCAGTCCTCATTTCTCGGAGCATCTGCCCCTCTTCGACATCCTCTTCTTCTGTTATGCCCGGAGTGTCTGGTGGCGGAACGCTCACGCTGGTGACCGTACTCCCACCACCGAACGTCCCCTCGACCAACCTCTTCTCGTGTTCCTCGTCCGACAATTCCTCTCGTTCAGCTTCAGCTTCCTCAGGCTTATCGAACTCTGCACCACCGACTGGGTCTTCTCGCTCTTCTCTGGGGGTTCCGGTGGGGGATACCTCTTCCCTCTCTCTGGCTTCACGCTGCTCTTTGAGTCGCTGAATTTCTCCCACGTACTTCTTTATGAATGCCTTCTTCCCCAACCCCTTGAAGACCTTCCCACTCTCTGTGACGAGGTCTTCTGATTCCGAAGTCCGAACACCTCCGGTCAGTTCTGCGAACTCTGTTCTCGATAGTGGTGTTCCATCAGCTTTGACAAAACCACCTTTGCCGCCGTCCGCTCTCGCACTCCACTTGACCCCAGACAGAACCTCCATCGCTTCGTCTTGGTCTTTATTTTCCGCCACCCCGTACACAATCTGCTGCGGGGTGTATCGCCTTTTCCGGGCGACTTGACCCTGCTCAGTACCTCGCTGGACAGCCTCCTCGCGTTCCTGTGCGGCAGCGTCCGCTTCCTGCTCGATTACCCTCTTCCTCTCCGCTCTCCTGCGACCGGTTCCAGCAGCATGCCGGATACCACCAACAACACCCAAGCCAGCCACCGTCGCTACCGGCAGGGTGGTAAACAGGGCCGCTTCCCTGCCCCTACCCTCTATGTCCGTGGACTCTTCCCACGCATACTTGAGCCTCTCGTCAAGGCTCATGTCGTCTGGGTAGCTGATACCAGAAGCTGCCCGCATGACCCGCCCGACATCTTCTTCACCCATTTCTGCGAAGACACCGTCGAACCCACCCTTTTTGAACAGGGCCATTGTTCGGTTCCACGCAGGGGCGAACGACTCACCCAACTCAAGCATCCGCCACTTAGTGGCAGAGTACATAGTTGCAAGCTTTGTCTGGCGTAGCTTGTCTAGGGTCATCCGACCAGCACGGTCCAACCGGGTCCATTGCCCAAACCTGCCAACGACCCCTTTGGCACCCCTCATTATGTTGCCAGCACCCTTGGCTAAGGCACCACCCATATGCTCCGACACGATCTCTATGTATGTGTCGCCAGTTGCATCGAGGATGTACGGCAGCATGTCGTCGTAGTCTTTGGGAGTTTCCTCCGCGAGATACTTGATATCTCCGTCAGGAAGTTGCCGAAGAGTTGATGCCGGGATCATGTCCTGAAGGGCTTTGCTCGCCGTCATGGGAGCGAACGCAGGGAAGCCAAGAGCAAACCGGCCAGTCCCTCCAGCAAGTGCCGCCCCGGACTTCATAAGGAAGCCCGCTTTCGGGTCAGCCATCCTCTGGATCATTGTCTTGACGGTGCGGCTCAGGAACTTGTTGGCCGCTTTCTCAGCCGCTTCTTTACTAACCTTCCTGCCGAGAAGCTTTCCCCCACGCTTGACGACCTCTCCTGCAATCTTCCCGCCCAGAGCAAATGATCCAATAAAGCGGACCATATCTTCCGTGCCGTCCATGACAAATTTGTTGAGGTCTTTCCCCCTCTGCTCCTGCACCATATCTCTGGTGTAGATAAGCATCTTGTGCCAGTCATCGGCGTGTCCCTCTTCGCCAGACTTGATAGCCTCTTCAATGTTCTCCGCTGCCTCCAGCACCTCCGCATAAAACGCCGTGTCTGTGATGTCTTTGATTGGGAGAATCCCAGTTATGCCATCAGAGAGAATATATCGAGTCGGGCTTTCTAGAAACTTTTCTCCGGTTTCCTGAAAATCTACTCCAATAGGAGCCTGTGTGAGG
>TARA_R110002020_G_scaffold104396_3_pt1 | contig 18650 bp, 17 predicted proteins | sample TARA_R110002020 | Tara Oceans TARA_R110002020 (sample SAMEA4396489) | marine metagenome | biome: Westerlies Biome; feature: [MES] marine water layer (ENVO:01000295) within the mesopelagic zone...; material: water (ENVO:00002006), including particulate matter (ENVO:01000060) such... | reverse complement strand
TCAGGGCTTGGTTCGAAGTCAACCATCAAAGAACTCGTGGGCGATCCCTAACAAGATCACTGGCGGGGAGCTTTTGTCACAAACTCCAGGGGAGAAGCTAAATAGGATCTTTCCAGAGGTATTAAAGAACAAGTATGCACTCCCTTTTGATCAGAAATATCCAAGCGTTAAGGCTAGAGAAAAGGCTGGGAGACCCTACTCAAGAGTAGGAGAAGCTTTGATGAGGGGCACGGACTGGCTAGAGAGTGGTGTGGGTTCCGTTGTTTCGGAAATGTCCCAGTCCGTTGGCGCCGTGTATGATTATCTTTTCTCTGGACAGGAGAGGGAATCAGGCCGTGGTCCTCTCCAAGCACGTGCCGTTAAGGAGATGATAGACATGCGTCCTACTCTTCGGGATGACATCTTGTCCATATCAAAGACTGTTCTCGAAAGTGATCCTGACATAAATCATACGGAGCTTATGAAGGGGATTGCGGTTGGTCTAAGCGACAAACATGAGATGCCAGAGGTTAACCAACTCATGGGAGAGCTTTCGGAGGGAATGGCATTTGGACCCAAGACTCGAGACACAGCCATAGCGATACCAACCTCCGTCCCCGCAGAAGATCGTCCTGACATAGCCGAGATGCCCCCTGAGATTGAGGCCGTTGTTAATGAAGAGATTATAAAGTTCGGGGAAGCTCAAGCAGCGGGTCCTGAACACCATCTTGCCTATGTCCAAGACCTCCAAGCACGCACCGATATCGGTGATAAAGTAAAAGAACAGGTGATGCAGTCTACTGGTGTAGGACCTCCTGTTACTGAAGATGAAGTGGCCTTTCAAATGGGAATTAAGGGGGAACCAGCCTTTGCGCCAGCCCCGGGTGATGCTGGGGTTATTGATGAAGTAGGTGCTGTGCAGTATGCCATAGAGGGCGGATTACTGGATCCAGAACGTAGGGACGCTCTGGGCGTGCGTCTAAGATCAGACGAGGAGATGACAAAGGCAGCAGACCCCACGGCGGTAGAGACTGCCCAGAAAGCAGTGGAGGCGGCTGCGGCAGAGCCTAAGGCAGAGGCGGCTGCGGCACCTGATGCAGGGCAAGAAATTACCTTTATGGAAAAAGACATATCCTTTGGGCCACAAACCCCAGATGAACTGGCGGATGCAGCAAACCCAGTAGCCGAAATCTTTGATAAGAAAAAGATGCCAGCCAAGGACGCTGAACGGGGCATGGATTTCTTTATGAACCGATTTAAGGAAAAAATGCCCAAGTACGAAGGGATGTCTGAGCAGGAGAAAGGCTTCCTCTTAATGGACGCCGGCCTACGGGTCATGGCTGGGCAGAGTCCTAACGCCATAACCAATATCGCCGCTGGTCTTAAAGGCGTAGGAGCGGAGTTCGCCAAGGATGCGAAAGAAAAGCGTAAGTGGGATCGTCAGGTTGAACTGTCAGCGGTTAAGTATGGATTAGCGGGTGTTGATAAAGAGGAAGCTCGTCAAAGAGCGTTAGAAACAGCCACTGAACCAATGATCGCTATGGGACCTGGGAAATTTACTCTTCCCAATGGGACCGTAGAAACCTACAAGAAGGACCAACTTGTTCTTGTTCCCAAATCCGTGCTTCTTGATAAGGGCGTTCCCGATAATCTTACCCTACCAACTTTTGCAGCAGCCAAAGCCAAAGCAAATGCCGTCAACGCCAAAGCTTTGGGAACGGCTGCAAATGCATTTAGAACAGAACTAATAGTAAAGGACACCGCTTCGAGAGCAATTAAAGAAGACTTTGGAAAAGCTACTGATAAGGTCATTCTTGGTTACGAAATCAAAGCTCTTATTGAAAGCTCCTTTGAGCTTTCCGGAAAAGCTACGGGCTTTACTAATTTTGGAAAGGAACTCCTATTCAAAGGTTTAAGTGCTACGGGATGGCGACCAGAGTGGGCCACGGGGCCAGGAAACGCCGCCCAGAGAGAGGCCGCACTTGTCACAAGAATGGGGGGAAGAACCGAGTATAACAATAAAATTCAAGAGGTTTCTAATCGACTCCTCAAACGTCTTCTTGGAGAAGGATCCAAGAACGTGTCAAATATTGACCGTGTTTTGGCTCAAGAAATATCTGGTCTGGTTAAAGAGATGTCTTTAGGACTTACCACCAACCCAGTATTACTGCGCCAAAGGCTAAAAAGAATACTTACCATGGCTGATGACGATATTTCGTCAGGCGAAACGACAATGAAAAATATGTACAAGGAGTTCTCAACTCGAATTCAACCAGGGGGTTCCCTAAAAGGACTTGAAGCAGGGGAGTCCTATTCCGGAAGAATCCTTAAACCTTTGGCCCAACAAGCACTGCTCAAACGACAAGCGGCACAAGCTGATCTAGCGCAGGGATATAAGACTTATCCAAATGTTTTTGGGAACTTAAAAGGTTACACGTTCAAAAACGGTAAGTATGTGGTGGATAAAAAATGACAGAAATGACTCTTCCATCAGGAGCGGTCTTTGACTTTGGGGATTTGTCCAAAGAAGAAATAGCAGATTCCCTCACAGATTTACGAAATGAAAAGCCAGAGCTTTTCATGGAGGGTGCGGCTTCAAAACGCTTCGACTATTCTGCGGCTACTGAAGAAGAAATTGAAGCGTATTTTGCCCAGCAAAAAGATGATGTGTCGTCCCCACCCCCTCCAGAGGCCACTAATCCCGGTGAGGTTGAGAGTGCTGGTTTCCAGTTCCGGTATGGAAGAGCCGATACCATAGGGGACAAGGCCAAGAGACTTGAGTCCGAGTTTGGCCCAGGAAGCTACCAGCAAGTGGAAGGAACGGACAAGTTCTTCCTTCTTCTGGACAACATATCTCCTGAAATTAAAAAGGAATACAACCTTCCAGATACGGGGACCATATACGCCAATGAACCAGGGTTCTCTTGGTATGACGTTTCGGCTGGGGCTGGCGCGGAGGCTGGGCCACTGACCGCTGCCCTTGCTGCGGGACTTGTTTTCTCTGGTGCGGGACTGATTCCCGCTATGGTACTTATGGCCGGCGCTGGCGCTGCCGGGAAGGCTTTTGATGAGTTCATCATAGAAGACAGGCTGGAAAAAATGAACACCCAGTCAGACGATGAGGTCTGGGGTGACGTTGCCATGACGGGTGCGTTCTATGGTTTGGGTGAAGGTATTATGCGTGGACTTTGGGCGGCGGGTCGTAGAGTGCTCAAAGGCGCTGGTCCACGGCCAGACCCTGCGAAAATAGCTGAACTTATGAAAGGCCCCAACAAGATGGGCCGAGTCGCTGCGACCAAGATAGCTCGAGAACAAGCCAAGACAGAACTACGTGGTGCGGTAAAAGAAGGAGCCAGGCCAACCGTAACGGAGGTAAGTCAGAAGGCCATTATGGGTCGAATGCAATCGATTTATGAAGGTATTTTCCCCAATGCTAAAGCTGCGGCGAAGAACTTTGAATTCGTACAGAATACCTTAAAGGATCTTGGTGCCGGCGTAATAGATGATGCTACAGCCAAGTCCCTTTTGTCTCAGCAGACTCAAGCAATCAGTGCTCAAGTTGCCAATGCCATGAAAAACGCGAACGTGGATGAGGCTGCGAGACTGGCCAACCAGCATTTGCAGAAGGTGATAGACAACGAGTTTAAGGTTCTTTTGGACATGTATGACCCGAAAGTTGCTCTTAAATCCGGTTGGCAGGACACTGCTAACTTATCTGCGCGTCTTTTTGATCAGGACAGTTCAATCCTTTACAAGAAGTCGGAAGATCTCCTTTCAAGGGTCATAGATCCCGCCACGAAAAAGAGCGCCGCACTTTTTAACGCCCAACCCTTACAAGACGCCGTCAGGGTTTTAGAGAAAAACGAAGCCTTAAAATATCTATCAGAAGATGCATTCAACAAGGGTCTATTTAAATATATCAAGGGCAAGGAAGAATTCACTCTAACGGAACTAACGAATCTTCGGATTGCACTACGGTCTGCCGGTAAAGATCCAGCCCTAATGCCTGGTATGAATGACGGTATAATAGGTAAGCTCACTACCAGTATTGATGATTCAATTAACAACCGGCTGGATGGACTGGTTTACCTTCGTTCAGACGCTGGAAGAAAGATGGCAGAAAGGGCTGGTGGCGCACAATGGGATGAAGCTACTACCAAGCTATTTGAAGACGGCGTTATGGCATGGAAGACGGCACAGAATTTCCATTCTAAAGGCATTGAGAGGTTCAAAAGTTTCTCTGAGCAGTTACTTGAGAAGGATATACGCTCTGGCGTCACGCTTGGAAGCAAGGAAGTTTTGGAAAGGGTTGTACGCGAAGGTCAGCCAGACACCCTTCTACGTTACCTGAAGAGCGTTACCCCAAGTGGTCGAGCGGTTGAAGGCATCCAAACCGTTCCTCAAAGTGTGTTTGACGATGCGGCCAGAGCAGCGAGTGCTGGTGAATTCAAAGTGGCTAACAAGATATTGGATGATGCTGGCGTCTCCGCTGAGATCGTAAAACGCTTACCGGCTTTTGTTGAAAAGCTAAAGCCCATTATAGGCGCAGATGGTATACCTAAAATGGACCCCTACGGAAGGATGCTGGCGTCTGAGTTTTCAGATACTATTCGTAACTTGGGGAGAATGGCTGAAGCCAGGGCTAACCCCCTTCAATTCCGAAATCGTATAAGAGATTCGCTGGCACGAGAGTGGTTAGAACAAAATTACACTACCTCTAAAGTGGCCGGGGAGTTCTCCCCATCTGTCTTCGCTTCTAGAGTTGATCAGCTTGGAAAGGGTCTGCAAGACACCTTGTTTGGTAAAGAAAACTCGACAGCCCTGCGCCAATTGATGAAGGACTACCACAAGGTTGGTATGTCGAACAAAGCGTTTGCAAATGCAACTGCCGAAGCTCTCGGTTCAACGGCAAGCGCCATTAGAGCACGGTCAATGGGACTCACGGGAGGCCGTTCCGTATCGGATGAGATTGCAAACGTCCAATCGGTCATGCGTGAGGCAGAACGTCAAAGCGAGGATGCTCTGTTCCAAGCCTTTGCCAAGGGCAAGATCGATGATGCAGATAGTTTGGTTCTTAACATCCTGAAAAACCCTAAAAACTACGATAGATTAGTGCGGGACTTCGGCCCAAGGGGGACTGTAGCGCCAGGACTGTTGGATTTACCCGCTGGTGTTAAAGACATGGTCATGGGTCGTATTATGGAAGCTGCCTTTCCACAGGGCGTTCTTCCTGATGTTGTGGCTTCCGGGGCGTGGGGTGCCCCCATGAGAAGGCAGCTTACAAACCTGAACAGGAACGGTGCTTTAGCCAAGGTTCTTGGGGACGGGGACTCGGCTACTGGTCAACTTGTCGTTAACGACCTGATCAAGGCTTCCAAGATAGGGGAACGAATCTCGGATCAGGCCCTCAAGGGTAAGCAGGGACTTGCGTCAGCGGCCTTTGCGGCTGGGGCTGGTATGCGCTTGCTTACAAATCCTTTGGCCTTCGCGGGCGAGGCCGTTGGTATATTCGCCATGGGAAGAATCATGCGCCAGCAATGGTTCTTGAACAGTCTGCTTAAACCGCGTTATTCGGCTGGTATTATGGGATTCAGAGGGGGTCGCCGATTATTACAAGCTGGTCGTAGGGCTGGCGCCGACTTAGAAGGTGTGAGTCCCTTGGGGCTTGAGCTTAGAGAGCGCGTGGCTCAAGAATTACGGTTAGTAGCTGCTGCTCTAGGAGAAGGACAAGTAGGGTCCGATACCCGAGAAGACGTGTCCGAGTTTGTTCGAGAAACCATAACGGAACCTGTTAGGTCAGCCATACAACAAGGTGTTCCAGCGTTGCCGGCGACCCCGCCACCACAGCAAGTGTCACAGGCGCCGCCCGTTGCACCGCAACAGGTAGCCCAAGGAGCAGATGCACTCAGGCAACTGGAGTATGAGAAGATGTTGGGGGTCGCCTGATGCAACTTTCCGATCATTTCTCGTTGTTGGAGCTCACCAAGTCAGGGACCGCTGAACGGATGGGCATCGACAATGAACCGGGAGACGAGGAGGTTGAGAACCTGATCATGGTCTGCAACATGATCCTCGAGCCTGTGCGCGAGAACTATGGAACGCCCTTCCGCCCGAATAGCGGCTTCCGTTGCTTGGAACTGAACAGGGCCATAGGGTCCTCCGACAAGTCGCAGCATGTCACGGGTCAAGCGGTAGACTTCGAGGTTCCCGGGGTCTCCAACAAGGACGTTGCCCTGTGGGTCAAGGACAACTGTCAATTTGACCAGTTGATACTGGAGTTCTTCAAGGAAGAGGATCCGAGTTCCGGATGGATTCATGCGAGCTTTGAGATATCGAAGGGGAACCGTAGGTCCTCCCGTATCTTCGATGGCACGAACTGGAGTGATCTATAATGGTGGAATATACGGGAACCTTGGTTGATGACCCTACGTTCGGACGGGAAAGTATCACCGAAGGTACTCGTTACACTGACTATGGGAATCCAATCTCCGATCTGGAAGACCCGGCTCCGGCGCCGGCTCCAGATTTAGGTCCGCTTGGTGATCTAGCGGCACGCAGCCTCCCAAGTGATATTACGATAGGCCGCCCCGCCACTGCGGAGGAACAGCTTGAGAACGCCGCTAGAGATTATCTTTCAGACCCCTCGAATTTGCCAAGCTTGATATCAATGCTTGGTGATGCCTTACCCGGCGTGGTTCCTGGGGCGCTTTTGGCGGTTGCGAATCCGGCTGCGATGCTTTTAGCGGCTGGGAAAGGTCTGAAGGGTTTGCACGATTTCGTGTTCGGACCAGAAGACACTCGGACGGTTGAATGGAACCGCGATGATCGGCCAGACATGGGTCCGCTTGGTGATTTAATTCCGGGTCTTCCCGGAGATAAGACTCCTGGTCCCACTTATGAACAACTTGGCCTCTCCTATACTCCCGCATACGATCCTACAGCAGGTTGGAGCGTTATGGGTCCTCCGGGTCCTACGGTGGGTCCCTGGGGACCACTTGGTGACGCACATTTTGCATATCCTCCAGGAACCAGTCCATTTCGTGGTGCGGGTTTTGACACTTGGGCGGGACCCGGATGGGGTCCACCCGGCGACCCAGGTGATTTAGGCATCGACCCGTCTGAAGATGCCGCCCCTGGCGAGGGGCCGGACGATCCTGGTGGTGGTGATGATTACTCCTCCTGGTTCCGTGACGGTGGCCTAGCAAGCCTTTCCCGAAATCGTGGATCTTCTCTTAGACCGGGGCAGGAAAGCGGGATATTACGGACATCATTCCAAGAAGGTGGCCCAGCTTATACTGGAACCAAGGTTGATGCCATGGATGAGATGAGCGACGAAAAAAGGGAGGAGCTTAATCTCGCTATAGATGACGCAACTCGTACGGCAGTAGAGGAATTTGGCATCATCGAGGGCAAGAGGTTGGGTGAGGGAACGCCGTATTATTACGGGCCTTCTTCCAGGGATACGGAAAAGGGTCTAGACTACAGTAAACAAGCGTTGCGCGACATGGAATGGACCCAAGCCGAAATCGATAAACTTGGGGAAATGAGCTCCATAAATCGGTTTAAGTTTAATCAAGGTATAGAAGATTTCCTACACAAACAGGCGTATCTTCCGCAAGAGCTCCGGGAAGAATACCCCCGGGGGAATACCCGAAAGGATCTAGACGATTTTTGGCGAATGTTGGAGGGACCGTCGAAGCTGCCATCGCATATGGTGCCCCGTAAGTCCCTAACGGCGGCTGCCAAGCGCACGTTCGCAGAGGGTATGGCTGACATGGTGGAAGCATTTAGAACTCCCGGAGGCCTCCGGGATACAACAGGAATTGGTGCTGGAGAATTTTTCACAGGTCCTAGCGGCGGTTTCTGGAGCAGACTTTCCTCCGCTTTCACCGACACGACTGGCCCCGGCACCTTTTGGGGCGGCGCCGGACCGGCTTATGGTGTGGTTGATGATGGGAGGGGCGGCACTCGCGCCCCTGTTGGCCCGGATGATGCAGGCGGCATACTTGACAATGGACAAGTGTGGGATAGTGGATCTGCCTCTGGGCCACCCGGCGGCGATCCCGGAGGTTATGCTGCTATGGGTGCCGATTGGGGGTCACCGTTCCAAGAAGGTGGCCTAGCAAGCCTTTATCCGAAGCCAAACAGGGGATCTTCTCTTAGACCGGGGCAGGAAAGCGGGATATTACGGCAATGAGTAACTTGAACAAGGCTCACCACAAGATAGACTCGGCAATAGAAAGCCTGATTTCCTTGCAGACTCTGTGTGATGAAGTTGTGCTGGAATTAGACAACCTAAAGAAAAGGGTCAAGAAAGACCCCAATTGGCGCCCAGTCCCACATCTACCTTTGAAGGAATCTTGAGGCCGGGAGCGCAATGCTCCATCAAGTCTTTGATCTCTGACACCTGATCATCACTCTCTATCGAAAAGCACAGTTCGTCATGGACGGTGAGCATGGGCCAGTGACCATTGTCCATGCAGTCGCGCATGGCGTATTTGGTCTGATCCGCTGCGGATGCTTGGATTAATCTGTTGAGAGCTTTGTACACGAACGCCACCTGATACTTCCTTGGATCCATGCTCGCCCACCCCTTTGGCTTCTCGGCGTCTGGGGTGTTTTGTATGTCGGCCCACCGTTCCTCCAGCTTGTCCACATGAATCGGTGTCTTCCTGTCCTTGGAGTACCCGCGAAGTTCTCTCATGGGGAATCGGCACTTCCTCCCAAGCAGAGTCCGAATCTCCGTGCGGCTCGAGGCAACGCCCATGACTGCGGACGCCAGAGATCGTATGAAGGGCACCTTCTCGTCATACTCGTCCCGTAACGTCCGCGCTTCCTCAAAAGGAATGTCTCCAAGGGTGGTGGCCAGCTTACCAATCCCCATTCCGTACATGATCCCCAGATTGATCGTCTTAGCCAGGTTCCTCTCCACCCCGGCTATATCGGCTACCAACTGGTGAAAATCGATATCGTCTTCTTGGTACTGGGAGACGATCTCTTTCACCCTGTCGTTATCCCGTGTCACTTGGGACAACGAGGCATAGTGCATGAGCCACCTTGGCTCCTGTGCGCTGTAATCAAAACTCCCCCACTGGCATCCGTCTTCTGGGATAAACAGCCCGCGTATCAGTCCCTTGATCTCCTTGTGACGGGAAGGGACCTGTTGCAAGTTGGGGTGGCTTGAGGAGAATCTCCCCGACACCGTACCACCCTCGTCCGAGCGTAGCTGGTTGAATTGGCAATGGATGCGACCCTTGTGCTGGTGGTTGAGGATCGTATCCACAAAGGTCGTGTTGGCCTTGTTGTACTCTCTGATCTCCAGGATTTTCTTGGCAATGGGGTGCGTATGCGTCTTTAGAAAATGCTTGGTGAAACTTGGGGATTTTGACTTCTCCGTCCTCTCATACGTCAACTCCATCTTATCAAAGACCATGGCAAGACTCTTCGCGTTCCATGGCTCCAGTAGTACGCCCGTTTCCTTGTATATCTCATCAAGGAGGGTCTTCTCTTTTCCTTCCAGAATCTCCTTGGTCTGTTGGGCTTTCTCCACGTCAACCCTGACGCCGCGACGGCGCATCTCAAAGACCATGGGTAGAAGGGAAAGCTCAAGGTCCAAGATGTCCTGACAATTGTCCTCAATGAGCTTCTCGTGAAGAACATTCCAAAGGCGCAACGTCAGGGTAGCATCCTTCTCCGCGTAGGTGGCCACCCTTGCTGCCGGCAGTTTCCACATCTCAGCCTTGGCGTCCACGCCATGCTGACTAGCCGCTCTCCGCAGATCCTCCTCCGCTTTCCGTTCCCCCAAGTAGGTGGACCCAAGTGCGTTGAGGGAATAGCTGAATCTGTTTTCATCCAGTAGGGGAGCGGCAATCATGGTGTCGAGGATCTTCCCCTTCACCTCGACACCCTCACTCAGCAACCAGCCCAAGTCATACTGAGCATTATGGAAAACCACGGACATGCCGTGGTCGAGTTGATCCTGTAGCCATCTAAGGACAATGTCCTTGGCCATGTTCCCACCGCCCTCATGGGCAATGGGCAGATAAGAAGACCATCCAGACGCCGCTACGGATACCCCGATGAGGTTCCCATCCTCCCTTGGCCACCCGGGACCCAAGTCCCGTAGGTTGGGGTCCCTGGTCTCCACGTCCACGGCAATGACCTTCTCCCCCGACAAATCCGGAAGATGCTCTGGCGGCAACCAGACGGTCTCATCGAACAGGTCTTCACGCATTGTCAGCCAATGCCGCCCATATTGCTGAATAGGCCGTAGCGTCTACGCCATCGTCCGGGTTGTGTCCCCCGACTTCATTACGAGCAATCTTTATAAGAACCATGCAGAATGCAACCTCTTCAGGCCGTATTGGCCTCCTAAGATAAGCGCCCCATAAATCGGCAACCCGTTTATGCAGATCAACGTAGTCCCCATGTTGATCCGCCCTCTCTCCACTAACGAGGTTCGCGGCTTCCAGCAAGATTTCATCTGGTTTCATAGAGTGTAATACATCCTCGTTTCTGGTTCCATTATATGTAGAGACTGCTTCGCTCTCGTAACGGCAACGTAGTACACACGATGCTCCGTGTTTGGGTTAGAACGATATTCCTTGTCGGCTGCGCGGGAGAGATCCGGAATGACCAGAATGTTGTCCTCCTCTCCTCCCTTCATCGAATGAATGGTGCTTATCCTGATACGTGGGTTCTTCACGTTCTCGTCGCGCCGAAGGGCGTTGAGTATGTAGTTCTTGGTATCGACATCAATCTTACTCAGTGCCTGATGCCAACGAACGTCATCCCCGACCAGCAAGCCCAATTTGCCTCGGGCCTCTGAAGAGGTCATGAGAGACTCCGGACTCACGGCAAGCATGGCCTTGGACCGTGGACCATTGCCCTTTTCATAGTCTTTCCCAGGCTCCATGAAAGTATATATGTTCCTGACCTTTTCCGAAGGGAGTTGCTTCCCTTTCACCCACTCTTCCCAATCCAGCATGGCCTCATATGTCTTCGTTGGAATGCTGGGGTGACCGTTTCGGCTGTAGACCAACCCCTCCTCCATGAGACTTTCCGCATACATGGAGGCAATACGATTTGTGCGGGCGAGAATGCACCACTTCCCTTCGTGCAGCGGCACATCCAACAATCCTTGGTGGAAGACCACCCGTCCCTCCTCCTCCGTTGGATACCATGTCTTGGGAGCGCGTCCTTCAATCTGACCTACGATGTTCTGGGCGATCTTCCAAGGATCCTTTGGGACCCTGTACGATTGCTCAAGCACGGTCTTCTTCTCCGTGGCCCGAAGAAAGGCCCCGACATCCGCGCCTTGGAACCCCATGATGGCCTGATCGTCATCACCCGTGAACACTTGGATACGAGGCGATTGTCGAAGCACGTCTATCATCTTCCATTGCAGAGTAGAGAGGTCCTGCGCCTCGTCCACGAACAAGGCATCAATGCCAGGAGGGTTCCCAGACTGGATGAACTTCTCGATCATATCCGTGAAGTCGATCTTGTGCCTGTTTTCCTTGTAGTCCTCGTATGCCGCCACAAGTCTGTTCAGTTCAGACCAATGAACGGAATAATCGCCAAGCTGCCTGTGCATCTCCTCCAGAGGGATTCTCCTGCTACGAGCCAGATGATACTGGTTCATATAGAAGTCCCCCTTGGAAACTCCCAGCATGTCCAGATCCGTCTCGAAATTGTCCCCCTTCTTGCTTGCAAAGGGAATCCCAACAGCCGCTCCGATCTCCTTAAGGTCCGTGGACCGCATGACATCGTCTGGCTTGAACCCGCCAGCCCTAAAAGCCATGGAGTGTAGCGTCTGGAAGTAAGGCAAGTCCTTCTCGTCAAACCCCCAGTCATTACATACTCGCTCGCGACTCTCCCCCGCTGCGGTTCGCGTGAACGAAACACAAGCTATTCTGTCTGGCGGAATGCCGTCCTCGATACAGTCCCGTATCCTGTTGGAGTTGGTCTGCGTCTTGCCTGTCCCTGGCGGACCCAGGATGGTTTCATGTTCATCAGTCACACTCTACCTCCCACCTAAATTTCAATTGGCCATAGATTGGTTGCCATTTTCGTCCTGGTCTATTGAGCCAAGACCCTGAACCATCTGTTTCCCCGAGAATCTTCCATCCTGCCCCCCGTAAGCTGGAACCGCTTTCCGATTGCAACGTGTAAGTGATCATTCTCTTGCCCCCCATCTGCTGCCAAATTCTCCAGCATCTACCATACAGGAATGAGCACGTATTTTTGGGGGCAGAATCCGGGACACAAACTCTTGTAACTTCCGCAGTAAATCCATCAGATAGCTTCCTAGAGATGGGTCTACCCACAATCGCAACGCCCACCAAATCATCTTTGTCACTGGCACCGATGGAAAACCTTGCTCCTCTGACCGGCTTGTTGTGCCGGTGAAAATTTGCAACGAACTCATTCGCTTCCCTTAATGTGATTGGAACTACCATCAAAACGGTGGTTCCTCTTCCTCAAAAGTAACTTCCGGGAGGTCAACCTCCCCGCGCTGCATCTCAGGCACAAACCAGACACGGACGGACTTCCATTCGTTGTTGTTGTCTTGGAAGCGATACCTCCTGTCTGACTTGGCGCCGTTGTTCAACTCTTTCAGCCGCTCAGTGATCTGCCCACGGGTATAGGACGTGAACCCGTTACGCTTCAGGAACTCCTGGAGGGCACCGAGCTTGAAGTATGTAATGTCGTTCTCCGTCCATGGCTTCCCCGTCAGTAGCTCTTCAGGGCTATGGGCCTTTATGCGTGACGTGCAGAAGGTCTCCAGCAATTCTGCGAACTGTCCCTTGTTCGTCAGTTCCTCTGGAACAGGTATTCTCGTAGCGTCCTTCAGGAGCTTGTCGATGAGGTCGCGCCAGTCAGGATCCTTCATCTTCGCCGGCATCTTGTACAACTGTTCCATACACGCTCTCTGAAACTCGATCTGTAACTGTAACTGCTTGGTGGATAGTTCCATCCGTGAGCCGTCCACGTCTACGAACCAGACAGGAGGGTCCGACTCCACGACAGTCATGCCCCCTATCATGGTCAGGGCACCAGCGTCCCCCACCCCGAATCGTCTGCTACGGCAGAGGGCTTTGTTGCAGTGACTATGGAGAGGTTCCTGCTTACAGGTGTAGAAATATTCTTTCTTGTCCAACTGTTCCTGGATGCTGACGATCTCACGGGCGGGCAGAGGAGGGGAGCAGTATTTCTGATTGTGCTTCTCAAGCATCCCTCTCCAGTCGTTGGGGGACGCTTGCTTGTAGTACACGCCGATATTGAGGAGAGTGGTGTTCCGACCTCCTTCTGGAATCCCGAATTCCGTCAGCTTCTGACAGCAAGGGGGTCCGTCAGGAAGGATATCGTTGTTGCCCCCCAAGGAAACGGACGCCAGCCCCTCTGCCGAAACACGGGCCTTCTCTGCCAGATCAAGAAATTTCTCCAAAGAGAGGGATGATCCGTCTTTCTGGAGAGCGTAACGGGTGGTGTGCTTTGCGTTCTGGTAAGGGAGATTAATGAAGTTGCCAACGTCTCCCCGCTCCACCAGTAGCTCTTCCTGCTTGGGGAATATCTCACAGTTCCCCCACCCAAGGACCGCCGCAAACTCGGCCAAGCGGTCCCTTACTTCCGCAGCCGCAACTCTCTCCGATAGAAAAAGGAATAAATGAGCTCCCCCAGACTTGGACCGGCACAGGACCAAGGGGAGCTTAAATCGTTTAACCTTCGCCAATAAAGCAGAATGGTTGAGGTTATAATCGTCAATGTCCAACGCACCAAACCAGCAACGGTTCGTTTCGTCTATTGGTATGGACCCAACGCCAAGCGTCCCGTCCAAATGAGACTGGACAAGCTCGACGGTCAATGGTTCCCGGACGATCTCGTAGTTGGCTTCCTGCTTGCCGTTTCGTTGTCGTGCAAGAACGTCGGTTTGTCCGTGGGCTCCTTCTGATCCTTTAAAAAGGTCAAGGAACCTCTGTGCTGATTCCTGCATAGCAGAAAGAGGGTCCCGTTTTCACGGGACCCACCCACCTTAAAATGGAGGTTCTTCTATTTGGCCGACCTGATCAGAAGCAGGAGGCGCAATCTGCAACTCCCCACGGCTTATACTGCCATGAAGTTCTTTAGCCTCATTATACGCTTCAAGGGAAGGCACCGTTCCTTCCAGAGCAATCTTCCAAGAGTGCCAATCACCCTTGTCGTTGCCGTCCTCCACAGAGGTCAGCCTGTAGGTCTTGGCAAAGGAAGGAACCGGCGCACCTTTGTGCTTCTGCATCAACATCATGGTGTTCCACAGCCGAGACTTCTTCAACTGTGTCTTCTTCATGTCAACGATGGCGTTCTCAAGCTCCCCATCATCATGCACAATCTTGACATAATGCTGCGCGGTACGTACCAGTTCATTGCCGTTGTCCAGCAACTCCTGGCCTGTGTCCTTGTCACGTAGGGCACCCCGCACCTCATTAGAATTAGCCGAGAGTTCCCCAACAAAGCCACCGCCTTGCTGGCGCGGTACGAATTCCAGCAACTTCATCTGGTAATGAACAGGGAGGACCAGTACCCCTTCCTCTGCCCCCCAAACCTTGTTCGTGACGGTGTTGAAGATATCGCCCTGATCCGCCCCTTCAATATATGCCGAATCAGACTTCTTCAACTGGGGACTCAGGGCCTGGAATATACGCACGAACGGAATCTGGATATCCGAAGTGGTTATTCCTTCCAGCCCCAATGCTCCATCTGTCGCAAAGCTTTCCTCAATGCCCGTGGGCAATTTACTCTTTCCATTTGCCATCGTTCATGCTCCTTTGATCTTGGCTATTGTTCCAATGTGCGCGTTGAAAATCTCAAGGTCGATTTCTTGGTTGTTCTCCACCCGCTCACGAATCAGCTTCTTGAGTGTCTGCGGCTCAACCCAAGTCTTGGACGTAGCCTCAAACCCTTGAGACTCAAGATCCGCTTGCATTGATCGTGCAGAATTGTCCTCGTTGACACCGAAGTTGACACTGACAACATTCTTGATGAAGTCAGAACAACCAATCTGTCGGAGATGCTGAAAGGCAACATCCCGTTGGAGAGGGTCTTTCGGCATCGTGCCTTGGACATAGGTGGACAGGCTCACGGTATTGCCATCAACCTCGACCTTATCCATGCCGACTTCCGCCATCTTGGCCGGGATAAGTTCATACAGATACTGGTCACGCTGACGCTTCAGAGATTTAACCTTCTCTTCCGCCAGACTAATCTCTTGCCCAATCGACCCAGCTTGACGGATCAAATCAGAGAGTTCACCACCAGTTTCTGTTGTGAGATTGTCGAACGCACTTGCGTCCGCTTCTATCGTCTTCCATACATCATCTGTCATTACGTATCTCCTCGTCAGGGGTTAAGTTCTCAATGCCGGCGCCACGCATACTTATCTTCACGGGATAATACGCTTTCTCGATCTTGTCCCACTTCAACAAGTTCACATGACCACCGTTAAGTTCAGAGGCAATGGCAAAGGCCACGCCAATGATGGCTGGATCGCCCATCGCCAACAGCCAATCGTCATCATTGAAGCTCCGCAGCTTGCGTCGAATCTGCGACACAATGCGACTTGAATTCAAATGAATCTGATCAAAGGGGTTGGCGAGGGGTTCCAGGTCGCCCCACTTCAACGCCGATACAACGTCAATGCGGGGATTCTCTTGTGTAACGTATACCGTCATCGTTCTCACTTTCTTTAACAGAACCGAGACACTACCCCGCTAAAAAAGATATTGCAACATATTATTCTGGACCATATAATCCAGCTATGATGGACTATCTGTTCAAGACCACCCCTTACGCGCACCAGAAGGATGTTCTCACGATCTCCTGGGACAAGCGTGTCTGGGCGTACTTCATGGAGATGGGAACGGGCAAGTCCAAGGTCTGCATCGACAACGCCGCTCTGCTCTATGAGCGGGGGGAGATCGACACGTTCGTCATCGTAGCCCCGAAAGGGGTCTACCGCAACTGGGCAAACCTGGAGATCCCTGCCCATATGCCCGACAGAATAGGCGCTGAACCCGTTGTCTGGCGCCCCAATCCGCCTCGAGAGTTGAAACGCGAGCTCACAAGCCTTACGGAGCCCCCCGAAGGCTTCCGAGTGCTGGTCATGAATGTCGAGGCGCTCTCGACCAAGAAAGGCCAGCGGTTCTTGATCTCCGTTTTGGAAGTCTCCAAGGCCCTCCTCGCCATCGATGAGTCCACGGCGATCAAGTCACCAAAGGCAAATAGAACAAAAGCCCTCATCAAGCTGTCGCATCTCGCCACGTACCGTCGTATCTTGACGGGATTCCCCGTGACCCAATCTCCCATGGATTTGTGGGCGCAGTGCCGCTTCCTGGACAAGACCCTCCTCGGAGATTGCGGGGACAGTTATTACCAGTTCCAGTACAGATACGCGATCATTAAACGCCAAACTTTTGGTACACATTCATTCAACCAAGTGGTGGGCTACCGTAATCTGGATGACCTCTCAACTCTCCTGAAGAAATTTAGTAGCCGGATCATGAAAGAAGAATGTCTGGACTTGCCCGCTAAAATATATCTCCAGAGAAACGTCTCCCTGTCCAAGGACCAAGAGCGCATCTACAACGACCTCAAGCAATATGCCTTGGCCCATATCAATGACGAAGATTTCATGACCGCTCCCAACGTCATGACCCAGCTTCTAAGAATGCAACAGGTCCTGTCCGGACACACCCGGTCTGACGCCGGGGAGATAATCGAAATAGAAGACCACCGACTGGATGAGTTGATGACGTGCCTGGAGGAGACAGGCGGCAAGACCATCATATGGTCGCGCTTCCGATACGATGTAAAACGAATCTCAAAGGCTCTGGCCAAGAAGCATGGAGAGGCGTCCACGGTCACGTACTTCGGTGACACCACCGACGAAGAACGCGTTGAGGCTATAGAAAGGTTCCAGAACGGAGAGGCCAAGTTCTTCGTGGGAAACCCTCAAACGGGCGGCTATGGAATTACCCTCACCGCAGCCCAGACCGTTGTCTACTTCGCCAATAGTTTTGATCTGGCAGTCCGTATGCAGTCCGAAGACCGGGCGCACAGGATTGGCCAAACGCAACATGTCACATACATAGACCTGATCGCGGAAGGAACCATTGACGAGAAGATCGTCAAGGCTCTGCGTAGCAAGATGGATATCGCCAGCTTGGTGATGGGAGAGGAGTTAAGAGAATGGCTAAAATGACAAAGGAGATAAGTAATGCCTGACATTAGAAAATACAAATCCGTAGCCGTACCCATCGTTACGTGGGAGAAACTAGGGGTCATGGCCAACAAGAACAGCCGATCCCCCGCGCAGCAAATAGCCTTCCTCGTGGATGTTGCCGAAGACAAGCCTTCTGATGTAGAAATCTTGTCGCTGTACGCCTCCCTCAAATTGGGAGCGAGAGCATGAGCATGGATTCATTCTATGAAGAGGTGAGCAACCTCGTGGAAGACAAGGCTGGAGATCTCAGCGCCCCTCATGACGCGGTGATCGTGCTCTTCCGCGTCGCGTTCGAGTTCGGTTCAAAACACTATGGCATCTCGGGAATCATACATCTCTTGTCAACGCTCCTGACATCTTCCTTGGAGGTCCTGGCAGAAGAAGACTCAAACCGAGATGAACACCTTTTCCATAAGCTGGACATGGATGGGTGGACGCCCAACTAACATGCGTGACGACTGGGCCAACATAATACAAGAGCTTCGAAAAGAAGCACGCGTCACCCGCAAACAACTTGCTGCACAAACAGGCGTTGGCGCCAGGACCATCGATAATTACGAAAAGCGGAAGATACAAGAACCGTCCATCTACAAGATCGAAGCCATCCTCAACGCTTTCGGATATGACCTAGAAGCAATAAAACGGTATTAGTCCAAGGCGTAGAATATGTGCCCACCTACCCGCAGACAACGCCGAAGGGCGTGCGCCCACCTTGGCCGCACCCAAGTCGCATGGTAATGGGTGGCGTCCTCCAACCCAACGATGATGAGATCCTGTTCTAGGATGAGGTCGGCCAGATCACGGGCCAGACCCCATGACTTCTTGTCGTGGGGTCGTTCCGGCTTCCCGTCACAGTAAAATGTAAACTGGCACTGGCCACGCCGTAGTTGGCCATCGGACAACCGACCCTGGCGCACCACAGCGCACACATTGTCTGGGTAGCGGGAGTTCCTGACTCTGTTCTGGATAACCGTCCCCACCGCAAGCATCCCGCGCCATCCCTGATCACGGGCCTCGAAGTACATGGCTTGCGCCATGCATGTCTGCTCGTCCGCCAATGCCTTCGTCGGCAACAGGAGGAGTATCAGAAGTACCGTCATCCTCATTGGTCGGGTCCCCATTCTTTATCCGGCGCCAACATGACATGCACTTATATCCTTCAAGCCTGGTCACTTGTCCACACCAAGGACAAGTTATCATTTCTTGAGCTTCCAGAGGATGAAGGGCTTGTCGCAGACCTGACCTGTTTCCGGGTCGATGCACCGGAGCGGCAATGCTTGGGCCTTCGGGTCTGTATCCCTCGGCCCCACATAGTGCCACGTGGCCCCAGCGGCACGGTCCTTGTTTACAGCCGCTATGAATTCCTGCTGCTCTGTCGAACATGCGCCTAGCATCCCCAACAAGAATAGTA
>TARA_R110002020_G_scaffold56511_2_pt1 | contig 18652 bp, 13 predicted proteins | sample TARA_R110002020 | Tara Oceans TARA_R110002020 (sample SAMEA4396489) | marine metagenome | biome: Westerlies Biome; feature: [MES] marine water layer (ENVO:01000295) within the mesopelagic zone...; material: water (ENVO:00002006), including particulate matter (ENVO:01000060) such... | reverse complement strand
GGGGCGGCTGGAAGATTCTTTACAGGGGAACCGAAAGGTTATCTTCAAAAAGGGAGCGCCAATGTCTTACCAAGTGAGTTTGACGTGTCTCAGAGACCTTCCGCAGAAGGTTTTGGTGTAGTTCGGCGTCCCGTTTCTACCGTCCCTAAGCCTGCGGATTTATCACCAGCAGAGACACAGGTAGGTCTTAATTATAATCCCACAACCGTAGCGACTTCTGGTGTGAGTAATGTAACTCCAGTCCCGACAGTTTCGACCACAACGGCGGGTCGGGCCCTCGTAACGCCAAGCCTTCCCAAAGAAAGTTTTCTGGGTCAGAGGTTTACGCCCTTTGCTCCTGAGTTATCTGTAGCCGACATATATAAAGCAAACCCACAATTGGTGAATCCTGCAACTCAAATTCCACTTCCAGGAGCCGAAAAAGTTGCTTTAAACATGCTTAAAAAAGTTAATCCAGGAATTCTTGAGAAATATGGACCTGCTGCGCTAATAGGCGCTGGGGGTCTTTATGCGTCAGGTCTTCTTGACACACCAGAGCCGGAACCCGATCCAGATGAGTCCATGCTTCCAGGTTTTGGTCAACCCGTTGGATCGGAGCTTTATGCTCAAGACCCTGGCAAGTACAAGGTTGCTCAATTGTACAGCGACGAGGCCGCGAAGAGGCTTGGTCTTAACTACAACTACAATCCCAATCAGACCCGACTTGTTCCCGTCGCGCAGGCTGCGAAGGGCGGCATTATGTCGTTTCCACGGCGCGAGGCTTTAGTACGTGGTCCGGGAACCGAGCGTTCTGATGACATACCTGCGATGCTTTCTGACGGTGAGTTTGTTATGACATCAAAGGCCGTGCGTGGAGCTTCGCCTAATCCAACCGGCAACAAAGAAAAAGACCGTCAGAACGGTGCCAAGAACATGTACGCCATGATGCGTAACTTTGAAATGAGGGCCTAATCGTGGTTGATAAAAGTATCCAGGAACAGATTGTACGCGAAGCCCCTGAGATTGAGGCAATCAAGCTAGGTCTCTTAGAATCTGCAAAAGACCTCGCAGACATGCCGGTAAATCTCCCCGACTATGAAGTCGCGGGTTTGTCAGACCTTCAAGGTCAGATATACGGAACGGAAGACACACCGGGTCTTGCTGCTGATTTAACCTCTGCGGGTGGTATCGGAGGTTATAAGGACTACTTGACTTCCGGTACGGACGCTTTGTCAGCGGGTCTTGGGACGGTGGGTCAGGCTCTTGGTGACGATGGCGCATTGGCCGCTGCGACGGCGGCGGCACAGGGCTCCGCTCAAATGTTCCGTCCCGACGACCTTTCTGCATATATGAACCCGTATCAGCAGGAAGTCATCGACCAAACGATGAAGGAACTGCAACGGCAGGAAGCGATTAAGTACAACCAACTTGCCGCAGGTGCCGGTTCGTCCTTTGGTGGTAGCCGGTTTGGCGTGGAAAGTTCGGAGTTGGGCCGTGGGTTTGCGGATGTTCGAGCAAAGTCGTTGGCTGATCTGTATTCTCAAAATTACCAGCAAGCCTTACAAACGGCTTCTACGTCGTTTGAGAACCAGCAGCGGCGACAGCAAGCGCAATCAGAACTGATGCGCGGCATTGGCGCGTTGTACGGGGACCTTGGTCGGGTGCAGGCTGGCATTGGTGGACAACAACTGGGTGCCGCTGAACTGGCCCAAGCTACGGGAATTAAAGATATTGCGACGTTGCAGAACCTGGGTGCAGAGCAGCGCGACATGGCGCAACAGCAGCTTGATGCTACTCGTCAGAACACGTACCAAGATCTGTACGAACCGTATCAGCGACTAGGCTTCTTGTCTGATATATACAAAGGTGCTCCGTCATCTTCGATGACCCTTGGTACGGTGATATCGCCTAGTGCTCCGACACCGTCGCTCTTCCAGCAAGCAGCGGGCGCAGGGGTAGGACTTCTTGGCGCAGGGGCTGCGGCGAAACAAGTTGGTAGCCTGTTTTAAGTAAGGAATTAGTCATGAGAGATGTACTTAACCGACGCATGTTTAAGATGGCAAATGGAGGCATGATGCCACCGGAAGCGATGGCGGCTCCCGCACCAATGCCCATGGACCAAGGTATGAGCCCCGGTATGGGTCAAGGTATGGGTCAAGGTATGGATCCAGAAATGGAAATGGCTGCAATGGCAGAGATGCTTCCTGCGGAAGTCTTACAAGCGGCAAGCCGAGACATGTCGCAAGCTACTCAGGAAGTTGCCGCCGAAGAGATTGGTGCCGCTGCGGATCAGGCTGCGGCTGAAAGCATGATGGAGCTTAATTCAGCGGGCGATTTCCGTGAAATTATGAACGCGGTTTGGAACGACCAAGCCGATGTTTCTGAGTACCGTGGGCGGTTGGCCGCTGTAGTCGGTCAATCCGACGCGGACCAGACCCCAGACTCCGTCTTAGCCCTTGTGCAGCCTACGCTACAGCTTGCAGAACTCGACAAGGGCATTGGCGCTTTAATGCAGGAAGAGTTGGCAGAAGTCGGTGAGGTAGACGGTGGTATCACAAATCTTGCTGCGAAGGGTGCGATAGCCGATAATTTATCATCCGGCACGGAAGCCGTGGTCAATGCCGTCAACAAGATGTCTCCTGGCGGTGGCGACGAAATGCAAATGATGGCCGATATGGCCGAGATGCCCGGACCAATGCCCATGGGCCAAGGACCTGTTTAGGAGCGTTTTATGGCCGACAATCCTTTTGATCCGAAAACCATAGAAAAATATGCGCCGTTTTTCAAAACTCGTAAGGCTCCTTCCTTTCCCACAAAAGAAGATCTAGCTACTGAGTATGGTGGGCTGCAATCTTTCTTAGGTGCTTCTGATTACAGCAAACAACTTCAGCAAGCCCAAGATGCCGCCAAGCTACAAGCTGCTCTTTCGCTGGCGGCGCGTGGTTTTGCGTCGATGGGTGCGACTCCTAAAAGGGGTGAATCGCCTTTTGCTACCGTAGGGCGCGAACTTCTGGCTCCTGTCGGTGCCGACATGATTCCCGTTGCTACGGAACTTATGAAGCAAAAGGCGGCTTTGACAGCGGCAGAAAGAGCAGAAGACCGTCAAATTAAGCTTGCGGCTTTGAAGAGCGCGAGAGATCGCCAGACAAAAGATTATCAGGCAGACTTGGCCGCTGAAAGTCAGGCGCGACAATTCATTTTAATGTCGCAGAAAACGGACACTACTCCTTCAGCAGATTATACCGTAGACGGCAAACCAACCCCTATTATGATTGAAAAAAGTTGGAACGGGAAATTTAAATATTTGGACACAGCGGGGAACGAGATACCCAAAGATAAGCTTGGTGTATATAAGAAGGGCGTAAAACCTTTTAAATCAAGCGTTACCAAAGCTACTGATATTGAAATTCTTGTTAAAGATTCGGATGGAAAAGAGTCTTTTAGGCCTGTTGAAGCTACTATAACCACAGATTTTGATGCAAATGGTCGGCCAAGGCCCAGTGTTATAAAAGAAGTTAGTAGCGACAAAATTTTAAAATTAGCCGGGCCGGGCAGAAACGCCAGAAAAGCCCCTAAACCAGGGTCAAAAACCTCTGCATATTTCTCTCCTAAATCAAAAGATGTTTTTCTAACTAAAGCCGCTTTAGACGCTTTTGATCTGGATTCAAGCATGTTGGGCAAGCAGGCGACAGCTACCACCTATCTTCCTAAACCGGATATAGGAGCCGATCTTCCTTCGTTCTCCACTCTTACCGTTGGGGGTAAGACATATGACGTAAGAGAACATACGAATTGGGATGCGGAAACCGGAACCATAAGGAAAACCTTTCCGCAAGGAGAAGTGCGTAGTTTTGCGCCACAAGATCTTTGGCAGGTTTCAAAACCTGGAGAAGGCGTAGAGAGAAAAGACGTTCGGGGACAATTCTTTGTTCCCGGTAGTGACCAACTTTCTGGAATTGTTCCTATGCAGGAACTAACCAGTTACAACATGGATGGTGATTTAGAAAAAACGTATTATGCAAAAATAGACGGCAAAACTACGAAAATTCCAGAAAATCAATTTTTTCGTTACGATGAAAGAAACGAGCCGTTTAAGAAACAAGACACTGTTCTAAGAGTGTCTGGAAACAAACTAGAGGAACTTCAAAAAGTTAAAGGTTTTGAAGGCGCTACAGCTAACGACATCGTAGAAGTATGGACCTCAAAACCTGTGGCGGGAAAAGGAGGGACAGAACAAAAGCAGTATCGTTTTAGAAGCAATATAGTTGATATTCCAGACGACGTTTTCTCTGCTTCTTTACAGGCAAGTAAGTTAAGTGAAGTGCAGAAAGCCACAGAGGGCCTGACATTTAAAACAAACGAAGCCGTTACAAACATTGGAAGCACCGACTTAAAGGTTGCGGGCGTTACTCTTAAACCAGGAGAAACGGGGACGTTTACCAACGTTGATCTTAACAACGTAACTCCAGAGGTCAGAGCATCGTTGCGGCCATATGGGGAAGGCGCGGACACCTCTACAATTGAATTTATGTTTACCCAAGCCGAAACCTACAATGGAGTAAACTATGGTCCTGGGGACAGAATTTCTCTTACACCCACTAAATATAACCTAGCAATTAAAGATGCTCCGACGTTAATAAAGAATTTGACCAGAGACTCCAGCATCAAGTCAGACACTTTAAAGAAAAACAACTTTAAAGAAGTTTGGAAAACCGTACAGAAACTACAAGAGTCTGTCATCCCTGTACCAAATCGTAACCGTCCACCTACAGAACCTGAGTTGAAGTCTCTTCTTGGGCAGTTTCCTACTGGACGACGTGGAAAAGACGCTTTAAGCACCGCTATTCTTAGAATGCTTCAAGATCCAGGGACCGTTACTCCAGCATCTACAAACGCGGCTACCGTCGTTGAGGATAACCAGGGTTTTGCGGATCAAGTACAAACTCAGTTGAATTCCGCCTTAGACCGTTACACACCGTTAGTACAAAGGGGTGTTCTACCAAACAGACCGTGGGACCAATTGAGTTACATTGAGAAAAGAGCCTTTGCAAATCTGCCGTCAAGGGGAATGAGTGAAACAACGGTTAACCAAAACTGGGAGGCTGCACAGAAAAAAATCAGAGACCAGATGGCAAAGTTCAACCTTCCAGAACCGTCTGACAGTGCGGCGGTTGCCGCCTCCGCAAAACTAAAGATTTTGGTGGATCATCTGCTTGCTACTTCCGATATGGACAAGACCGGAAAACTGATTGGTCCTTTTGCAGAATTAGGCGCAACCACATTTGCAGATTATGACATATTTACTAGTTCCGCGTCTCAAAGAGTTAACCAGATTATAACAAATATGAGAGCGCATCTAAAGACGTTGTCATCATCAGAAGGTTCGGACGGAAGACCGTCGAACTATCGTATTCAGTTGCAGGACGAACTTGTTCCTATGTTTACCCGAGCGGAGGAGTTGAATAGAAGAAATCTGGAAACTATAAGCCGGAAGCTTGACTCTAGTTTAAAGAGTTTGTTCACGCCAGAATCTACGCGGAGAAATGTCGTTCCGCAGAGTTGGGTTAAGGCAGCGCGAGAGGCCGGTGTGTCGGGTGCGAAGGTAGACCCCAAACTGTACGCCTCCTTTATGGATCCGAATGATCCGATAAACACTAACTTTGAGCTTGTTACGAGAGCAGACGTTATGAGTGATTTGGGCAAGTTTCCATTTAGTCTGCCCGACTTTCAAAGCCTCCGCGTAGGGCAACCGCTACCACCGGATGGACTTGGCAGGGTTTTTATAAAAATAAGCCCTACACAAGTACGACTTGCTAAAGAAGGAACCTATGTCCCAGACTCGAATCAGCCCGTGCATGTCTTTGGCGCGAGGCCTTAAATAGGAATGGAACATGACTGTAGATAACAGACCGCCCGATTTCAGTCCTCCCATTGCGGCAAACCAAAGTCCTCCTGCGGCAACGAGTCCTACTGCTGGTGGTGATGCCCCTCCTTCATTTGAAGGTGTGTATGTAGACCCAAGTGAGCCTACGGAGATGGGCGCTCCACCTGTTTTTCAAAGCATTTTTATGCCTAATTTGTACAAAGGCATGATTGAAGGTGCGACGTTCCTTTTTGATATTCCTACACTGGCTACAAATTACGTTTTGCGGAAAGGTGCGGAAGCCGTAGGAAGTGATGCATTTCAAGGAAAGCCTGTGACCCTTGGAGACATTGGTCGAACTGCTTTTGAAGCGGTTCCCTTACCTGGATTCAGCGCGACACCAAGGGCTCCGCGAACTGCCTCTGAGAGAGCGTCGGGAGATCTGGCTTATATAACTGGAGGTGCGTTTACCTTTCCCGCTGCGCTAGGTTCTAAATTAGCGTATGGCACTCTTAGCGGCCCAGCCAAAGAACTGGAGCCCGCTAAACAACTTCTAAATGATGCGTCATCTAGGAATTTATTTAGTAACGAAGCCACCAGCACCGTAAAGAAGGCGTTACAAGGGACTAAGAACGCGGGCGTTGCTCTTAATAATGCTGGGAAAGAGTACGCTACAACGTTTGCTAGAGGTTTGGGGACAAGCCCTATAAGGACGACTAGTAAGGAACTTTTGATTGGTGCAACCGCAGGCGTGGGTTTTGCCACACCAGAGTTTTTTGCTGATGAAAACGCGAAAATCTCATTCGACATCGCCGGAGAAGAAGTTGACATAAAGCCAACTCTTAAAGTTTTAGCCTCTCTAGGACTTCCGATTGCGCTTCAGCATACGCCTTCAGGTTTTATGATTGCCGCAGATAAAGCAAAAATAGCTCCACTTCTGAATTACGTCAGAGGCAAAGGGCGTGTGTTTACACGATCTCTACTTTCAGGTTTTTCGGAAGAAGGCCAGACCGACATGGCCTCCCGAATACTTATGGAAATGTCTGCGGATCCCGACTTTTTGCAGAATGTATTTTTACCCGCCGTGGAGTCTGGAGCTTTCCGTTCTCCTGGAAAAAGCACCCCAATACAGATTCTTGAGGATGGAAAAGTAATTCCGGCGCAAGGTGGTCTGAACGCGGATACGATCCAAGCTCTCCGCCAGTTGGGCTTAGAAGACACCCGTTTAGCTCAGTTAGATCAAATCCTGAAAGGTAGAGGAGGTAATCTGCAAGGCCGCGTGGCTGAAGAGAACCGTCGCGCTAGAACTCTTGACGAGATGTTTGACCTTTTAAAGACTCGCGTAGAACCCGGCAATGAGGCGGATGCGTTTGCTACTATTGAGAAAGCCCGGATTAGACTTGAAGATGATGCCTTGTCGAGCTTTGAAGACGCCGCAAGAACTGCGGATGAAGTCTACAAGCTTCTTCAACCTCAAATTGGGGATAGTCAGGCTTCCGAAATTGCCGTTGGTATACTGCGTCAGGCGGAAGAGCGGAGTAAAGGCATCAGCAGTCAGCTATGGTCCAAGGAGAATATAGGAACAGATCAGGTTGATGCATCTTCATTGGGAGATTGGGCTCTAGGTCGAATTCAAGATATGAGCCGTGCGGGAACATTACGACAGGGCGTAGGGTTTCTTTACAAGCTTGCGGGAAAGGAACGCCTTAACAGCATAGGAATAGGGAAGTCTGGGGAGCCAACCATACCCCAAGAACAGTTGGCGAATGTTTCCGATGAAATCGGAACGCCTCTTACGTCAGCATCTATATCCGAAAGGGGTATCTTGGATGTCTTCGGAGAGGCCGGAACATTATATGCATCTCCAACTACTGTTCCTGAAATTCAAAACGTAAGAAGTCAACTCTCCTCTAATTCCCGTGCCGCCAAGAGAGCGGGTAACGACCAACTTGCAAGAGATCTAGATGACGCGATTGAGCAGATAGACGATGTAGTTCTTACGGAAGAAAACTTAATTTTTACCGGAGAGGCCGCTCAGAGAGAGGCCAAAGTTATTCAGGATAAGATAGATTTTCTTGAAAAAAGAATTCCTGCCATCCAACAAGAGCAACTAGATCTAATGACTACGCTTGGTAATGCGCCACAAGCAAGGTTGGACCCGGCTGTAACACGACTTTCTAGACAGAAGGCAGCTTTGGAGGAAGAGTTACAGTCTTATATAAAGCTTAGAGACGAACAAGCACCGTTAGAGGGAACCGACAGGGGAGCTTCCGCTACTAATCTTCGCAATCTCAAGATTGCCCGAGCTTATACATACGATCAGAAAAACAATCGTTTCGGTCCAAATACGATTATTGGAGGCGTTTTAAGAAACCCAAAACTCTTAGATTCAGAGTTTTTGAAAAAAGTTATCCAACCGGGTCCTGGGGCAGGGGCAAGAGTTGAGGAATGGCGCAACGCGATTAATGAACCGCAGAGACCTGCGGACGGAGAGACGACCTGGACCAGAGATCCAGAGGCTTCGTTAGTCGCTTCAGACAATCCAAACGTCATAGAAGCGGAATTGTTGCGGCGGTTTGCAGAAAGTGTCCCTTACGGAAAAGTTACAGAAAGAAATGTTGCTAATTTTGCCCGCAGGTATAAGGGTGCCATTGAAAAAATCCCGGGTTTAATGGAAAAATTTTCGGATCTCGCAACGGCACAAGCCGGTGTGGACGCGGTTTCCGAAAAAATTATAGTTCCCTCTCGCGAGAGCATCCTAAAAGCTGCGGCTTCTGGCGGCACTATAGAGGATGTACAGAGAGCGTATCGGTTACGGCAAGCGGACCTGACAGATACGCGGCTACGAAATACCGCGTCTGAGTACCTAAATGCGGATGTAGATGCTGCTGCCCTAAATTTCTTAAACAAAGTAAAGAGCAATCCAAAAAACGCCGAAAGTCTTGCCGACGACATAGACAATCTTTTACGAACGGATGAAACAGGAGCGGCGGAAGCTGGATTTCGCGCAGCTATCTGGCGGTCTTTGCGAGACACTTCTCGTAGACGGAATCCTGACGGAGAGGTTGTTCCTGGAATAAACACCGCTGCATTGAGAGAAAGCACGGAACAACTAAAACCTGTTCTTAACCGCTTCTTTACCAAGGATCAGATAGAGTTCCTAGACGAGTTAGTGAAGGGTGGTTCTATTCAGAGAACCGGGGCAGATGTTGAGACCGCCGCGTTCTCTGGTGATGAGCTATCAACTACTCGACAAAGCTTCGGCACACAAGAGGCCGTTGCTCTTGCCGGTAGAACAGCAGGTCAGAAGTTTTTTGGGCTCTTTGGAATTAATCCTTTGGTAGCTACGGGTCAAGGCCGGAGGATCGCGGCCTATACTTTCTCTCAACTAGGGGAGGACAAAATATATAAAATCATTGAGGACGCGCTGCGAGACCCGGTAAAGGCCGCTTCATTGATCCGTAGGTATAAAGAGATTGGGCCGATCAGTCCGCCGAAAGAAACTCTTCAGGTAGCCGACGAAATCATTGCTGATCCAACCGGAGCGGCACAAACAGCAGGAAGAGCAAGTATTTCTAAACTTAAGGATGTTGCAGATTCTATAGGTAATTATCTCTCTGACTATTCCTCTAGCGCCATACAAAGAGCCGTCCGTTTAGGTCTCATCCCCGTGCAAGCAGAAGGTCGCAGGCTGGACGTGGAGACAGACTACCAGTTGGGACCTCCCTACGTGTATGAAGAAAATAGGGTGCGGGGGAATATTGAGGAGAATCAAGGGCTGAGAATTACTATCCCGTCGCCTCCGCCAAATTTAGGTCCTATAACGGAAGCGGTCCCCGAGCCACGGCCCACGCGCCAGCTTGCTCAGTCTATGATGCCTTCTCCTAACCCAGCGTCTGCTTTGGGTCAGGTATCTCCAGTGCAACCGCTGCCGCAGCAAACCGCTGCCGCGTCACCGGAAACTATGCAACGCGGGCAACAAATATTTGGTGCTAATGATCCTGTGTTTGCAAAGAGCGGCGGCATAATGTCGGTGCGGGCCAAGCCCAGGCAGATGGTCGGATGAAGCTATCTGATCACTTCTCTCTAAGTGAGCTAACAAAGTCCAGTACGGCGGAGCGCCAGGGCATTGCCAATGACCCGTCCGAGGCTGAGATAGAAAACCTCATCCTTGTCTGCGACAACATACTGGAGCCCGTCCGTAACCATTACGGCATACCGTTCATACCTAACAGCGGGTTTCGGTGCCTGGAGCTAAACCGCGCTATTGGATCTTCAGACAAGTCCCAGCATACCATGGGCAAGGCCGTAGACTTTGAAGTGCCTGGAATCTCCAACAAAGACGTAGCGTTGTGGGTTCAAGAGAACTGCGACTACGACCAGCTTATTCTGGAGTTCTACAAGGAGGGTCAACCCTCCAGTGGCTGGGTGCATTGCAGCTACGATGTAGATAAGGAATTAAGACGGACGGCTCGCGTCTTCGACGGCAGTAGTTGGACAGACCTAGCTTAACCAGTTCCGAGCGTCCTCTCCCATTATCTGGTCCGCAATTTTAATCTTACCCCGCAGGGCGTTGACGATCTTCTCGTCAATCGTGCTTGGGGAGATCATGTCTATATATGTGACTTTGTTAGTCTGGCCTATCCGGTGTGCGCGGTCCTCTGACTGAAGGCGAAGCTCCAGATCATAGCTATTAGAGTAGTATACGACGGTGTTTGCTGCGGTAAGCGTCAGGCCGAAACCTCCTGTGCGAGGATGCCCCACGATGAAACGTAACTCTGATTGTCGATCCTGGAAGGATTCCACGATCTGTTGACGCTCAGAATCAGGGGTTTCACCGTGGAGCGATGAGACCGATGGTACGCTAAATCGGTCTCGCAGGGCCTCAGTAATCGAGCGAATGTCCCGGGTCCATGTCGCCCATATGATCGCCTTACCCTGTATCTCATCGCAAAGATCCAACAGGCTATCCAAACGGTTGGACTTTACCTGATGGATCGTGCCGTCGTCGTCTGTCAGGTGGCCGCAGCATATCTGTTGCAACCTCATAATCTGTGTCAAAACGTTTTGCGTCGTGGACAACTCACCACTGTCCAGTTGTGCTAGTGCCAGATGCTTCATCTGGTTGTATGCCGAAGTCTGTTCTTTTGTAAGCTCGACCTCACGTTTCATGTAGACCTTGTCGGGCAGGTCCAGGCAGTCTTCCTTACGAACGCGGTATGAGTGCTCTTGCAGTTTCTCGGTCAACTCCTCCAGCTTTCGGAAGCCGACAATCTGGTTGAACGAATGAGCGCCCATGGTCCGTCGCTTCACAACGGCGTAACGGCCCTGGAATGCAAAGTAACTTTTGAAACCAAGGATCCTGGGGTCCAGGAATTCCATCTGGCTGTACAAGTCCATGGGACTGCGCGTGACAGGGGAGCCGGTGAGAATCCTACGCATGACGCACTTCTGTCCTATGCGACACAGGGTCTTAGTCCGTTGGGCTTTTCTATTCTTAATGGTTGTCGATTCGTCAACCGTCATAAACACTTTGAACCGTTCTGCAAAGAACTCGGCAATCTCGGAGCCCTTCTTTGTACTGAAGGCCTCGACGTTCATGAGCAAAAACTTGAGGGTAGCGGGGTCTCGCTGCGACAGATCGTTAAGTTCTTTCTTCTTGGCCTTTGTCAGGTTAGGCTTCCAGATGACTACTTCTCTTTGTATGCGCTCCGGAAGATGCGTTTCAATCTCTCTGGCAAGGTTGGCTACCACGGCCTTGGGTGCCACCATGAGTGCAAAGTCTATACGACCTTCTTCAAAGTTGTACGCCGTTGTATCCAGGTCTACCTTTGATTTGCCCGTCCCCATGTCCATAAGCAGCGCATAGTTCGTCTTCTCGGCGCTCGCGTCGAAGGCTTCCTTCTGGTGCGCGTAGGGCTGGGTCTTAAAGTTAAATTCGGGCATACCAAGATTTCTCTTGCAATGTCTAATAAATACCCATATAAACAAAATCGCTGGTTTAGTCAACCATCGAATAACGAACAAATAAGGAGTTATCATGAGCGACTTAATTTCCGAAATGGCCTCTGACGGGGTCGATCAATCCGACAACATTGACAAGCTTAACGACGGCCAACTCGACGGCGTGTCCGGGCTTGCCAATCGCGCAGCAGAGCTTGAGCAGTTGTTGGCAAAGCAAGAGCAGGCGATGAAAGATACCAAGGCCGCTCTGCACAAAATCACCGACGAACAGTTGCCGGAAGCACTGGAAGAAATGGGCCTTCAGAAGTTCACTCTGACGGATGGTTCCGAAATATCTATAAAGCCGATCTACTCCGCGTCCATTCCCAAGGACCGGCGCGATGAGGCGTTTGAGTGGCTGCGCGACCATGAGTTTGGTGACTTGGTAAAGAACAACGTCACTGTGACGTTTGGACGCGGGGAAGATTCTGCGGCCAAGGAGTTCATGAACCTATGCGGTTCACAAGGATACGCTCCGGACCAACTCCAGAAGGTCGAACCAATGACCTTGAAGGCGTGGTTACGGGAGCGTGTAGAAGCGGGTGACGCCGTCCCGCTTGATCTATTCGGCGCATTCATCTCACAACGAGCAACTATCAAGAGGAGTAAATAACATGGCAAGAGCCGTCGCGAAAAAATCCAATGCACAACTTGCAGAGGTACATGACCTGTTCCTGGCGGATGCAGGTTCTGGCGTAGATGATCTGGGTTCAGAAGATCTCGCCATTCCGTTCGTCAAAATCTTACAAAAGATGTCCGACGAACTTGACGACCTCGACAACGCCAAGGCCGGGGACATCATCAACAGTGTAACGAAAGAGGTGACCAAAGGTAAGAACGGCATTCGTGTCATTCCCTGCGCTTACCGTCTGGAGTGGATTGAATGGGAGCCTCGCGGTACAGGAACCGGAGCACCTCATGCCATCTATCACACTGGTGATCAGATCCCCGCTACGGAACGGAGCGACGACAACAAAGACATGGTTGTCGATGGTGCGGGCCGTTACCTTGAGCGCACCGCTCAACATTACGTTCTTGTCGTTGATGAGGACGGAATGACCCAGCAAGCGTTGCTGCCCATGAAGGCAACGCAATTCAAGAAGTCCAAGCAATGGAACTCTGCTATTAAGTCTATCAAGATGAAAGACAGTAATGGCAACCTGTTTACACCGCCCCGTTTTAGTCATATCTGGAAGATGACGACGGTCTCCGAGGAGAACAAGAACGGGTCCTGGCACGGTTGGCAGATTGAGAAAGACGAGGTTATCTCAGACCCTGATGTTTACGCGGAAGCGAAGCATCTCGCTCAATCCATCCAAGCGGGTGAGGTTAAGGTTCAACATGTGCGTGAAGATGAGGGCTCTACCTCATCTGACGAAGACACGCCGTTCTAACTTAGGGATTGGGGGAGGCTTGTCCTCCCCCACCTTTCCATGACAAAGAACGTAGATAGATTCGCACGGCTGTTCCGTGGCTTGAACAAGGCGTATGGCGCGGTGGACTTAACCACCAAGGACGCCAACGGCAAGCAAAAGGGCAATTACAAGATTGTCCGCGAACCACGGACCAAGGCCACGTTTACATCTCACCTGAAGGGTGAGGTCAGCATAGGCGTTGTTCCGATTAACGAGGACAACGTCTGCATCTGGGGGGCCATCGACATTGATCAATACCCCCTGGATCACGCTCAAATAATCAGAAACATTCTGAAACATAAGCTCCCGCTGGTGGTTTGCCGCAGCAAATCCGGTGGGGCGCACCTGTTTCTATTCTTTAAAGACTTTATCGACGCGGAGAAGGTTCAACTCAAGCTCAAGGAGTTGTCGAGCGAACTAGGCTACGCCGCCAATACGGAGGTGTTTCCAAAGCAGATAAAGCTCTTGGTTGACCGGGGTGATACCGGGAACTTTTTGAACCTACCGTATTTCAAGGAAGACGGAGGTCTGCGCTATGCCTTTAAAGAGGACGGTAGCGCGGCCACGTTGGATGAGTTCCTGGACATGGCCGAAACGGCGGCGATTGATGAGGATCAACTCGACGCGCTGTTGAAGAAGGAAGAGGCTGTTGTTGATGAGGAGATTAAGGACGGCCCGCCGTGCCTACAGGCTTTGATTCGTCAGGGGTTCCCGGAGGGTACGCGCAACAACGGTCTGTTCAACATTGGCGTATATCTCCGTAAGTCCAGTCCCGACGACTGGGAGAAGAAGATTCTGGAGTACAACCAGAAGGTCTTCGATCCGCCGCTTGATCTCAAAGAGGTCAACATCGTAGCCGATCAGGTGAAGAAGAAGGACTACCAGTACAAGTGCGCGGACCAGCCCATCTGCAACTTCTGTAACAAGGACCTCTGCCGGACACGGCGTCACGGCGTAGGTGGGGGGACGAACACCCCGACAGTTGCAAATCTTCGTAAGTATGATAGCGAACCTCCACTCTGGTTCCTGGATGTCAACGGATCTCCTGTTGAGCTAGACACAGAGGCCTTACAAAAACAGCCGCGCTTTCAAATACTTTGCATGGAGCAGATAAACTTCATGCCGCGCACCATGGCTAAACAAGCTTGGGAGGCTGGCATCAACAACCTTCTTAGTCATATGATTGAGACCGAGGGTGCGGTCATATCAACGCCAGAAGATACCAGTCTTCGCGGCCAGTTCTATGACTTGCTTGAAGAGTTTTCGACGCACATGCAGACGGCGGTGGATAAAGAAGAGATATTGCTTCGCCGACCATGGACCGATCCCGAGGACAACCGCACCTACTTCCGGCTCAAGGATTTTGAGTCGTTCCTCAAGCGCAATAAGTTTTTTGAGTACCGGTCAAACAAGGTGGCTCAAAGGCTGCGCGACATGGACGGTAGGGCGGAACAGTTTCGCATTAAAGGCCGCACGGTTCGATGCTGGTCGATACCCGCGTTCGCCAAGATTGAAGAAGAGTTCAGTTCTAAGTTTGAAGATGACGACGTACCATTTTAGGAAGAGACATGAACGTACCGACACACTGGCAAGTTATGCTGAGAGAGATCCGTCAGGACAAAGGATGGAGCATGAGGGAATTGGCCGAAAAGACCGGTCTGCATGAACGGACCATCTTTGATTACGAGAACGTAAGGAAGCCTAGGGAGATGTCCATATATAAAGTGGAAAGGATTCTTGCCTCGCTGGGCTACGAAATGGATTTTTTTATGAAGGACCGGGCCGACCGGGTCATCAAGAAGCGCCATCCCGAGGTTTACGAGGCGACTACCGGTGTTTAGGTATTTCGGACCTCCCGGCACCGGCAAGACAACTACTCTTCTTAATCAGGTAGATGGGTTGCTCGCCAACGGAACGTCACCTACGGAAATTGGCTACTTCGCGTTCACGCGCAAAGCCGCACATGAGGCTAAGGATCGCGCCGTTTCGCGGTTTGGTTTGGACCCAGAAAAAGACTTTCTCTACTTCCGCACGCTGCACAGTCTGGCGTTCCTTCTCTTAGGCATGAACAACGCTGAAATCCTTACAGAGGATAAGCTAAAGAAGTTTGGTAAGGCGGTAGGCGTGGACCTGTCCACGAACAACGAGACCTTGCAAGACGAAGGCTTCTCCATATTGAGGTCGAACCATCCGATCATGCGCTGTATAGATCTGGCGCGGAACACGCTCCAAGGTCCAGAGTACGCCTACAATTTCTGTGACCTACACATGCCGTATTACGAGTACGAACACGTCTATAAGGAATACAACCGGTTCAAGACCGTCAACGGCCTTAAAGATTTCACCGACATGATGGTTGAGCTTGCGGCGAACGCATCCCTCGTTCCGCACCTGAAGGTTGTTTTTTTAGACGAGGCTCAAGACCTAACGCCTTTGCAGTGGCAGGTGGCTAAGATTTTGAGCGACAACAGTGACCGCATGTTCGTCGCTGGCGACGACGACCAGGGCATCTACCGCTGGGCCGGGGCCGACATTGACCAGTTCATTAACCTGTCGAGTGGCTCTGAAGTATTGGAGCAGTCTTACCGCATTCCGAGGTCCGTACATAGTCTGGCGGACCGCGTGTCCAAAAGGATTACGCACCGGCAGAAAAAGGTTTGGAACCCGCGCAAGGAAGAGGGGTCCGTGTCCCGCATCTATGATCCGCAGAACTTTGACTTTAACGGAGAGGGGTCTTGGCTGGTTATGGCGCAAGCCAATTACATGCTCGACGGCATTGCCGCAGAGATGAAGTCTACCGGCCAGTTCTTTGAAAGGTATAACCAACCGTCGTTAGGCCAGCGGGTGCGGGATGCCATTAGTGCCTGGAACCACATACAGCAGGAAGCCGGTCACGAAATATCGTTGCGCGATGCACAGAATTTATACCGCCATATATCCAGCGGTGAGGGCAAGCTTCAGCGCGGTGCGAAGAAGATGCTGGACGGTGCAAATGATCAGGACACGTTCAGCTTGTCCGTTCTCAGGAAGCATTTTGGTCTGCAAGTCCCGGATACAACCTGGGACGTGGCGCTAGACCGGATACGCGACGAGGACCGAGCATACATCACGGCGCTACTTAACAGAGGCGTTAACATATTTCAGAAGCCTACGATCAAACTGTCCACGATCCACGGGTCAAAGGGTGGTGAGGCCGACAACGTCCTTCTGTACCTAGACCTGTCGAGCAAGGCGCTACAGGAAATGGAGCGCAACCCGGACGACGCTCACCGCGTCCTATATGTCGGAATAACCAGAACGAAGAACAACTTGGTTTTGAAAATGCCGGAGGATCAACAGAGGGGTTGGGCAGTATGAAGAGCATAGATCTTAGAGTTATCGTTGAGAGCCCGTATAGACCTAATCCTCACCGATATGATTTAGAGATGGAGTTGCAGGAAAACCTGGAGTACGCCAGACGTTGCATGTTCCATTCAATTGGCATGGGTGAATCGCCGTTCCTATCGCACCTTTTGTATACGCAAGTGCTTGACGACAAGAGATCTGAAGAGCGGGAAATGGGTATGTTCCTCGCGAGGTCCTGGTACGACGTGGCCGACATGTGCGCCGTCTACACGGACAAGGGCGTCAGCGAAGGCATGAAGAAGGGCATTGAGTATGCTCGTTATGTAGGAATTCCAGTAGAGGAGAGATCACTTTATGAAGGCGAAGACGATTTTGAGTGAAGCCATCAAGCTTGTTGATGGTGACCGAAAAGATACGCATGGAGACATGGTAGAGAACCATGAGAACATAGCGCGTCTATGGAACGGCTACCTGTGGAACGTCGATACGTTAACGGGGTCCGACGTTGCTAACATGATGGAAATACTGAAAGTTGCTAGAAGAAAACTGGGTGCTCTTAATGCTGACGATTATGTGGACGGGGGTGGATACTCCGGCGTTAGCTACGAGTGTAAAATAGCGGAGCTAAAAATTGAAAACAAACATGAAAAAACCAAAGTGGGGCGTAAGAACCGAGTGGGTCCCCGTTGACGACCTACCTGTCACGCCTCGCGACATAAAAGAAATAGCCATCGACCTCGAAACGAAGGACCCAAGGCTCAAGAGCCACGGTCCTGGATGGGCAACCGGCCACGGCGACGTGGTTGGCATAGCTGTGTCCTACGACGGTTTTACTTCATACCTCCCGTTTGGGCATGAAGGCGGTGGTAACCTTGACCGGGGCATCATCCTCAAATGGTTTGAGAAGGAAATCGCCAAGCACCCTTCTGACAAGATATTCTACAACGCCGCCTACGACGTAGGCTGGTTAGGCCGTCTGGGCGTCAAGCTGGAAGGCCGCATCCTCGACGCGATGTTGGCTGCACCTCTACTAAACGAGAACCGGTTCAGCTATTCGCTCAACGCGGTGGCCTACGACTACATGGGCGAGATGAAATCCGAAGCGGCACTCAGAGAGGCGGCGCAGGAATTTGGCGTAGACCCCAAGGGAGAACTGTACAAGTTGCCCGCTACGTTCGTTGGTGAGTACGCGGAAGCCGACGCACGGCTCACGCTCCAGCTTTGGCAGACGTTCAAGTCCGAGCTTTCCAAAGAAGACCTATGGCAAGTGTTTGACCTGGAGACGGAGGTCCTACCGCTATGCATAGAAATGACTAGGCGCGGCGTCAGGGTAGACCTTGATCAGGCGGAGAGACTCAAACAGGATCTCCTCAAGGAAGTGAAGAAGATCCTGTCCGGGATTAAGAAGGAAACAGGTATTAGTATAGAACTCTGGGCTGCGGCGTCCATTGCAAAAGTGTTCGACCAACTGGAGATACCTTACGGACGCACCAAGACGGGACTGCCGTCCTTCACCAAGAACTTCTTGTCCCAGCATGAGCATCCCATAGCTCAACAGATCGCAGAGGCGAGAGAGTACGACAAAATTGGTAACACGTTCCTGTCTAGCATTTTCCGCTACGCGGAGAAGGACCGCATTCACGGCCACATAAACCAGTTGCGGAGTGAGGGCGGCGGCACCGTATCGGGCCGCATAAGCATGTCTAACCCGAACCTCCAGCAAATACCGGCCCGGAACCCTGACATGGCGCGGAAGATACGCGGCCTTTTCTTACCGGAAGAAGGTGAGCAGTGGGCGTCTATGGATTTCGACCAGCAAGAGCCACGTATCCTGGTCCACTTCTCAAGCCTCACGAACAAGGGCCTGACCGGATCCGACGTTTTTGTTGACGCCTATAAGACTAAGCAAAATACCGACTTCCATCAGATGGTTGCCGACATTGCTGAGATCCCTAGAAAACAGGCAAAGACCATCAACCTTGGCATTATGTATGGCATGGGTCAGACCAAACTGGCGGAGCAACTGGACGTGTCCACGGACGACGCT
>TARA_R110002020_G_scaffold401953_5_pt1 | contig 18659 bp, 4 predicted proteins | sample TARA_R110002020 | Tara Oceans TARA_R110002020 (sample SAMEA4396489) | marine metagenome | biome: Westerlies Biome; feature: [MES] marine water layer (ENVO:01000295) within the mesopelagic zone...; material: water (ENVO:00002006), including particulate matter (ENVO:01000060) such... | reverse complement strand
GATCCACCACCATGGTGTTGATCGCTCCGGTGGCGAAAGCCATATAAACATTCTGAAGCTCTCCAGCAGAACAGGAGGCATATCGTGCAGTAGGATATCCGGCGATGCGTGGAATCGTATCACCGTCGATATATGCTTCCTGTTCGAACGGGGTTGCGCGGGTCAAGAAATCAACCGGTGCATCCAGTGGCCATGCGCTCTGAGAAACGTATATACCAAATGAGTTTTCGGTTGATAAGCCGTTCATTACAGTGTGGCCGTCATTCGAAGCAGTAGCTGCACCGTATCTGTTGTACACCGTATTGATGCTGTTTCTTTGTTCTCTATTGTCCTTCCAATATAAATTATCATATGTCGGCTTGCCATAAGAATGTGATACAAATTCGTTTCTTATTGATGGAAATATTTGTTGAGAGTAAGCAACCCAATTAAGCACGCGACCTTTACTTGGATCTTTCGGTATTATTCGCAGCATCTGCTGAGTTGGAGTAATAAAGTCATAAAGTTGCGGTGCGAACCTGTCGTTTGTTTCTTTATTGTTGAAGTATATCTCTTCATTTTCGCCGGTGGTGCGGAAAGTAATTGTATACTTAGCAGGATGGAAAGCATACATATTAATCATATCGGGCCGGCCTCTATTACTAACCGGCGGCAGGTTATATGTTTTGAATGTTCCGTCATTCTCTTCAGAAACAGTAGAGAAAACGTTATTTTTTCTTTCGTTTCTCGTTATTGGGTGTTCTGCCATCCGAAGTGGTTTCCATGATGGCCATCCGTAAGGTCCATTGCGATTCAACATCAAAGCGTTAAAAATCGCTGGGGCCCCAAGATGGGGTACACTATTGTCTGCTGCAGCATAAATTATTGTAGGATTAAGGTATGGTTTAAAATGATGATAACCTATTTGGGAAGCTACGAACTCAGCCACTCGTATGTCAGTAGGGTATCCCAAAGTATTGTCGGAAGAAGATATTGGCTCATATATGGTTGTATTTAAACCGACAAAATCAGTTTTTATAAGATCGCCGCGGGCTGAATCCCCTGATGTTTCTGCATAATTTGAACCAAAGTAACGGCGGCCGGATGCATAATGCATGTATGAACCATAATCGCTAGCGCTGACCATGGCATAACATGGAACGTATTCTTTACTAGCTGCTGGCGATATACCAATATCAATTCCCAAGTCTGCTTTAGTTACATACCAGTCTTTAGGGGCGTAGCCAACCCACTTATGATCAACCTCAATAGAAGCGGTGATCCATGCATATTGTTTTGTGGAGCGAGGAATTGGATGTTGAACATAAAAGTTATCATATATATTCTTATCACAGTATGTTGGAACCTCAGTGTGTGCCTCTATATATCGTGAACAACCGGTTGGGACATCTGATATCTCACGTGAGTTGTTGTTTTGGCCTTGAGCAGTTATTGGGACGCCCTGAAATGTGTTGAGAAACCCAATAATTCTATTCGAAGTGAGGAGGACGCCCGGGTTTGTGTGCTTTATACTAATCTGAGACGAACCACCGGAAACCTCAAACCGAAGCCAATCCCACAGTTCTCCATCACTATAAGTGGCGGAAGCGGTTATATCACAAGGAACTCCGCCATTGTAGATCTCGGATACTTGTGTTGAGGTTAATGGTTTTTTCCAAAAAGTGTATTCATCGATAGAAGCACTAAGAGTCGCAGTCGCGACACCTCCATCACCACCTAAACACATAAATTTGTCGCCACCTAAGTTAAGACCACCGAAATTTTTCCAATTACTTACTGTAGAAGTGTCTGTATCGTAATATGAATAATTATCATTAGCATCGATTGTTGCAGATTGAGAAATTCCGTTGTGATAAATTGTTAAATTGTTATGATTTGAAGCTTTATGTAGTTCGCCGGTTGTGGGTGGTGTCCAAGTTACACCATAATGCCCCCATGCAGATGTTAATTCGGTAGGAGCTTGATATTGCCATACTATAGAAGAGCCAGATGTGGTGTTAACACTACCTGATTGAGTTGCTAATTCTGCTTTAATACTCCATGAGCCTGCAGAACATACCTTATAAATGCGTAACAACCCTCTTTGAAGGCCGGCCGGCTTGTTGATACCATATGAACCTAAGAAAACAATGTTTTCTTCTACATTATTATTTTGGTGCCCAAATTTAACCCAGCCGGTCCAAGAGAAGCCCTCGGCCGGGTTGCGGACAGAATCAATGAGTTCTGTCGACGCCGTGTCTGCATAGCCAATGGACGGCCCTACGTTTGCGTTTGGATCATACATGAACCCACCAGCATTTGCCATTTCAGAACCAGTTGATAATTGTGGAACCAAGGTATAACCACAGACTTCTTTGCGTGTTAAATTATTTCTGTGAACTTTATGGAACCCGGGTAGTTCTTCGTATGACGTACCGGGAGCACTTTCATGTAAAGAGTCGCGGCCGAAGCGTGCGGTATGTCTTGCCAAATGAGAGCGTAAGCCATAATCTTTTGCATGAATATCATAAACTTGAATATTTGTTGTGTCACCGTTGGTGATCGGTTCAGAAATAGACCCTGAAGGGCCCTGTGAGGGTTTCAGAACCGTTAAATTTCTATAGTTAAGCGCATTGTAGGCTGAAAATTCTGAGCCTCTTATATCTAGATAGCCGCGGGTTGAGACTTCTATTGCGCCTCCATGAGAAAATCGTGTTATTATAACTGATTGATTTTTGGCACCGGTTAAATATCCGGTACTATACTCTGGCATGTTTTGAGTGTGGTTACGTGCTGTTCTGTGTAAATCTAAAAATGTTCTCGCAACCATAGAAGACGTTGCGTTATTGCTAAACATTTGTGGTGGGACATCTGGTTGGTTATCTACAAGGTGTCTAGGATTTAAAAAGGCGCCGGCTGTTTGGACATATTGGTATGTTTTTCGATAGTTACCAAGGATTGTCGAACCGGTTGTCATAAGAATATTTCTGATGTTGACCGGTCGCTTTGCAACATGATCTCGATAGTGAACAGCTTTTTGTTGCCTTGTATCTGGATATGGTCTCGGCGTTAAATAATCTGCTGGGTTTGGGTAATCCGGACCAACCATGCCAATTGCTCCCGATGCCTCCGGATATGCTTCACATGTTCCTAATAATATTTTCCACGCTTCTGGCCGGCTGAGCCAATCATCGAGTTCTCGAACCGATGAACTAACATTTAATTTTACATGCCTTGATTGGTGGCCACCAACTGCATACTCCGTAAAGGGGCCCTGCATGGGAACTTCCATATCGTCGCCATAAACATCGTTATGTAAATTGGTAATTGTTATGGATGAACTAAGTCTCTCTGTTATTTCTTTTTGGTATCCCGTGATCACCGAACTACTGAATAGATTAAACGGAAATGCTACTGAGGATTTTAAATTCTTATATCCCAGGCCTTGTTCAAAATCACGCCCACTCTGCACCTTGGCGAATCGTTTAACTTTTTCAGTTGGATAAGATGAGGATAGATCGTTTGCATAAGCAATTAGTTTGGGGTCGTTGTTAGTTGGAATCTCAACTAAATCTGGTTTCACAAGTGATAGGAGAACGTTTTCAGGTACGATCTTACCACCTTCTGTATTTATTGGGCCCGCAGGTCTCAGTGAAGAATACGCAAAATGAATATTTTTGCTTTTTTCAAAATTTACACCACCTTTAATAATCTCTGTTACTTTAACGTTATTAGTAAAGCTTTTAATAAAGTTTCTTTTTGAATATTTATCGATGGTATAGTTATCTGCTGTCGATGCATCAAATAAGTTTGATAAACTTCTACTCATGTGTGGGTTAGTATTAATAACTTTTCTATAAGTTTCTCTCTGGCCATCAATTATAGGATTCCCAGAACTAATATCAGGATGGGTTCTTTCGGCTCTGTGTTTCCAATAAAAAGTATGTATAGTTGTATCACGAGGTGATGAGGGAACTGGACTGGAACCAAGGGCACTTGGGTATAATTTTTCTACTATAGCAAAAGTTGGCCCTTCCGGCTCTGGATCTCTCGCTTCTAACGTTGGGAATTTTGTTTCATATTTATTACGTTCTAAAACATGACTTTCAATCATATTCATAACATCGTTGGTAAAATCAGCAGATGCAGGAACCAATTGAGAGATAATAGTTGACAACGCATCATCGAACCATTTATAATAATCTATATATTTTTCAACATCGGCGACTGTCGTGACACGTTCATAAAACGACTGTCTTAATTTTTCTAGCGTCTTGTAGTTTTGTCGATACCGGTTAACCGGGTCTCCAATTATATTATTAAAATCAACGGCGCCGGCGAAGAAATTAACCATTTCGGCAGATATTGACTGATACATGCTCTTTTCAATCGTGAACACATAGTTTGGAATTGTTTCAGCTATATCCATAACTTCGTCGTCTTCTGAACGTATATTGATCATATCGCTAGCTACAGTTTGCTCCGGATCAACAAAGTTAAATGCATTTATTCTTTCTGTTACTGATACCTTATCAGACGATGCAGCAAATCCATAACCGTAACCACTATGTTGATATCCTGCTATTTTTCCAACCCACGAATAATTGTCTCTCAACATTACTGAGCCTGAACTGTAATCTTGCACTGTAAAATTACCTGTGGCATTCGAGGCGGTTACATTATCAAAGGTCCAGCTTAATGCTAAAGTGTTCTTGTTGGTTATATCAGTTGGGTTTGTTAAATAACTATCAATGGGAGACATGTTAAGGTGTGAATCACTAATTCCTGAATTTTCATCTCCGAATGCATGCATATTTAATGAATGGTTATCGATATATTTTGTCCAATATCGAGTGCTTAGTATTTGAGTATCATTATTTTGTAAAATAGCGCCGGTAATATTTTGTCTTCGGGCTCCGACATATATTCTTTTTGGGGCTCGAAGAAAAGATGATCCACTTGTATTTGTTATTGTTGTGGATAATTCAAATGAATTTAATATTGTGCCAAGTTGATTATTAACACCCCTAAAAATAACATCATAGGTGTTATTCAAAGAGCCCGACACTCTTCCAGCATTAGGGAAGTCTTTTGGCTTAACTCTTACAGAAAAATTCCAGTGTGTATTGTCGTATACATCGATAAATGTGCTACTGGTTAGTTCTGGAATGGGAAACGGACTTACCGAAGAGGTCAACTTAAAGTAAACGTTGGATGAGTATTCCTTATCCCTAATGGCGTATACTTGAAAATTCGCTACATCAGTAGACAATAAAGTTGTGTCGGTTCCATCTAAAGAATCTCCAGACTCTCCGTCGACCATATGCGCCCCAAAGAGTGATACTTCTTTAAACTTTCTATCAAACTTATCTTTGCTGCCTAAGAAAAACCTTGGAAACAAGATATCTGCCTCAATAGTTGCGCCATGATATTCTTCCGGGCCGGTTGAACCATATAATGGGTCGCCATAAGTACCAGTAATGAATCCCGATGATTCCTGATTGGTAGTATTTTTAGCTTGATATATCACAGCCCCAATATTAGCTGCACTATTAAACTCAATAGTGTTTTTTTCTACTATTTCTTGTTTTAAATTTGTTTTTATTTCGTATGTGGCATTTTTATTATAAGTGTTTAATTTTATTAATTTATCATCTAAATTAAAACACCGAAACACGTTCCTGATTGCTTTTTCTGTTCCCTTAGATTTATATATGCTTGTTAAGTTGTTATATAAATTAAGATAAATAAGATTTTTAACGTCATCTAATTTGCTCTCGAACAATTCTTTATCAGTTCTGTCTAATAATCTTTCTAATATTGTTGCATCCACAAAAAGGTCTGGGACATATAATCCCATTGATGTTGGTAAATGGGAAGCAAAGGGGAGGGGGGCGCTGGATGCCGTGGTATAATTAAGATGTTTAAATTTTGGCAACTCTGAGGCCATTAAATACATTTTATCAAAATACATACCGGCCATATGAGAGATAATTCTGAGATTTTTATTATCCGTATTGTCATGGTCATCTAAAACCCATGCCGGCATATAATTCACGAACGCGGCATTGTTGTTGGAATCGTAATAAGAGCCAGATTCCCTTAAACCTGATTTTAAATTAATAAAATCTGAATTGTTTTTTCTTACTACTGGTTCTCTATACTCTTTTTCAGCAGCACCTGCCAGCACAATCGCAGAGCCTGTGTTTCTAGAATATGAGCCATATCCTGTCCATAATCCATTTGTAACCCGGCCGGCATAATCCAAAACAACATTGTCTATACTTGAAGTGTTAGTTAATCCTTCATTAAATTTATAGTATACCCCAAGGCTGGCATTTGAAATGTCAGTATTTGAGCCACCACCAACATTCACAAAGTAATTTAAAGATATTTGTCTAGAATTTCTATCGGACTTCCAGAATCTAAAATCATCTATTGATGCACTTAATGTGCCATCGCCAGCCACGGCCGTTGAAGCGCTTGGTGATGTAACCAGGGCACCTATGCGTCCGAGCATAGCTTTAGTGGTTATCTCTCCCATTTTTGGGGCGCCCTTAGTATCGTTTAAATTACCATTGACATATAATTTGCTTACAAATGCGTCCAATTGACTGTCATTATAAAACCTGAACGCGTAATGTCCCCAATTTTGTATGGTTGTCGTTGTTACGTTGTTACCAATCTCTAAAGCAAATACCGATGCTGAAAGGGTTCCGGATTGTACAGTGACCAAAAATGGACTGGCGCCAGTTGTCCCATCTAACTCGATAGTTATTCTTCCATATGAATCGGAAGAAGTTAATTCATTATTCCAAACATCTAAGATTACTTCTCTTTCTGTGGCTGAGGTATCAAATGCTGGCTTTTTAAGCCAAAACTCTACCGTGGTGCCTGTATCAAAATTGGATTTAAGATTTGATTCTCTGGTTCCCTTTCCATAATCAGTTGGAAGGCCTGCGGTAGTGTATATTGCCTCATCATATATATTTGATGCTTGATGTTTATTATTATATGGGTTTGGCAACATTGTGGCCAAAGTTCCACCAGAGCCACTATTCGGCCCACCAGTAAATGCTATGTGTTCTTCATAACCAGAACTTGGTCGACCGTACCCATCCACCGTTTTTGAATCAAAACTAAGGCTTGGGGCGCCCATAGCAGCGTAGCCATTAAATCGCGGGTATAGATTATTAAATATATATTTTTCTGCATCGAACAAGTTATTGTAAAATGCATTCTTTTCTGCATCAGAGCCATCATACGGATAATAATCAGCGATTCTATTCATTGCTCCGCTATAATATAATTCAGCGGAACCAAATCTCACAAAGTTACTTGGTTCAGAATAATCAACTTGAGGGCTGTATGTCGATTTCTCAATCGATATCTGTTGCGAGTTTCTTGCTGACTCTACTTCTTCGAAGGTTGATTTCTCAGAACCATAGTCTGCATAATTTCTCGACCCTTGTCGATTTTTATTGAATAGTTTTTTTATACTCATATTATTTTATTGACTCTATTGTTCGACCCTGAACCTGAATTCTTGTCTTTGTTCTTTCCAAGTGTTCATTCTACTATCATAAAAGCAAAATTTATACTTATATTCGTATCCTGGCTCTAATAAGTTCATATCAAAATCAAAATAATTGCCAGATATATCATATGAAAGACCAGTATGAAAGTCAGAACCTGTGCCATACGAGACCACTTCAAGATTATCTATCGTTCTTATGACTCGGTAAGAAGCGCTTTGAATACTAGTTGTTTCTGGATCGGCTGTTGCTCTCGTATAAATGGTCGGATCCCAATTTTTGTGGCGCACATACAGATTCATTCGAGCTGTTTCGTCAGATCGATAGGTGTTAGCCAAATTTGTAATATTTATAAAATATACCGGCTCTTTGGTAGTCGGGCGTGTGGCGAAGATCATTGGACTTATACTACCAGTGCTAAATTCTACTCCACCACTATGCCAGACATCATATAGTGTATTTATGGAGGATGATTCAATCCCTATTGAGCAAGAATATATGCCAGTTGAAACATGCCCACCGGTAATATTTGTGTTCTCATCATATAACGTTTGCTTTGAACCAGATGGATCGGAGTCAGTAGCAGAGCCTGAGTATAGACTAACCAGAATTGCGCTGGTTCCTACAGATGGTATATCTACTAGTCGGCCTCGAATAAAGTTATAAAGGTATAAAGTGTTTAAATTATCTGCTGCAGGAGCGAGGGAGCTACTAAAGTAAAACTCGCCGCGGTCGTCTTTTCTTGATGAATCCCAACGCGCTTCAATAACTGGCTTTTTGTAATGATATTGCGTTCCACGAGCAAAGAAGCGCTTTGTATAATAAGATTTTTCGGCCCCGGACAGATTATTTAAAATACTGCCAGTGTCGGCGCCGGCGGAGCCCGAATAATAAGCCTCATAACTAGATGATAGAAAAACGCCCACGCCATTATTTGCTGTCGTGCCATCGACCCATTGTTCAACTAATTTAGAGATATCAATTTCTAAATCTTCCAGTCCAGATTCAAATGTTTGTTCATATGTGACACTACTATCGGCGGTCAAATAATCTCCACCAACTTTAGTCCACGCTGCAGAATCTGACGCTGACATCCAGTTTGCGCCGGGGTTGCCTTTAGTTAAATCCTTATAACCTTCAAGATCGAGACCTACACCTTCTTGCCAAGCTTGAGATATTGGGTTAACTATTAGTTTGTAATCTCTTGGTACGGTCTTGGAGTGTGGTGCGTTGAAAAGCTTCAAGTAAAATGATACACTGCCGCTGGCCGGGACTGTTCCGGAAGCGCGGTCTGTTGTTATTTTATCGACTGGGAATTTAATGAGAATTCTTGATAATTCTTGTGAACCTTGTTTTGTCGAACTACTAGCCTGCTGCCGGCCATAAATTGAAAACGCTTCCATTACGTCCGCTTGGCCGCAATTTGCACCGGTGCCTCTAGTGCGAAGGTTTAATTGAAACGCATTCACTATTGTAGTGTCTGCTGATGCGGTATATCTGCTTAACATTACCTAACTTTTCCTTTGATATCTACTTCGGCAAATTTCAACTCAAAAATTGCATTTTTTGGACATATCAAGTAACTACCCTCTTGGGACAAGTTCCTGTTAATATCAAACTTAATATAAGAATACTGTCCTGAATTTTTATTGGTTATTTTAACTTTTATAACATCTAATATATCAGGTGATTTTTTCAGTTCTGCATATATATCACTTATATATAAAGGCTCTCCAATAAAAAATCCGGATTGAAACTTTTCTTTAAGTATATCGACTGCTGATACCAAGGCAGCCGATTTATCGGCGCCTGATACAGTTTTGATAACAAATTCAATACCTAAGTTTATAATATATGTATCTAATATGTCAATTGTATCATTGATCATTCTATGTTGGTTGAGCCATGTTTTTAAATTCTGTTTCATTGTAGAATTAGATTTGATTAGTTTCCCTCTTGTGTCTTCTGATATAATATACATATTAATATTTCTTTTTAAGGAGTCTGCATCTTTTTGGGCACTAATCCGCTTTAGGGAACCAAATTTTCCTGGCATCCTATAGGCTAAATTTTCATAATCTGCTTGAGTAACTGCTCGATTCTGGGTTGGAAAAGTATCATAAATTCTTCTTTTTATTTCTACAGTTGATGGGTTGGTAACGTCCCCAACAATCGGAGTTTCGTTTGATACTTCTATGGACATTTTTACTTCATTGACAGAACCGCCGTTTAACGAAGCTTCTTCATTAAATACGAACTTTGTTCTCGCTACTGAGTTTAGCGAGCCGGCGGCAACATTCGAGTTGGTAGGATTGGTTGTTCGATAAACGACTGTGAGTGTAGTATTTGATGGCACCACTCCAAGACTACTATTTTTTGTTAGTCTCGTTGGATCAAAAGAAGTATCACTAACATATGTTTTACCAAATACATCCATAGCAACCCGTTGTGGATCCGCGACTATATTAGACTCGCCGGCTTTACCACTTCCAAATTGAAGAACTGCTCCGTTTGCTGTTCTCTCTATAACAAACTTCCTTGACACCAAATATGGTTTTAAAATTGATGGCACGTTGTCGTTTTTAAAATTAGAGTTGGCGACTTCTTTGTAGATCATATCTTGCGACAAATAATCAACTTCAAAAAACTCATTACCTTCAGAATCAAATACACTAATAACTTCAGATAAATTGTTTACATCCAACGATACTCTTTTAAATCTTTCATATCCACCAATCACAACTTCAGTTTGAGAAAAATTTCCACTAACTACGCTGCCATATGCTTTAATCGCATAGTGAGTTGGGGATCCGGTAGTTGGATTTACTCTTGCTACAATAACATCATTCTTTGGATCATTAAAATCTATATTTTGATTTAACACAAAAGATAAACCAGTGGAAGATCTAAATGAGCTACCACGTGACATTATTGGTATGTATGCACTATCGGGGCCCATACCTTCGGACGCTGCCGGCACCATTATAAATATTGCCACTTCACCGAAGGTCGAAGGCCGGCCAGGGTGTTTATATCCTAAAACACGGCCGTGTCTTAAGACATTTCCCAGTTGATACGACGTATCTAAAAATGATTCATTAATATTATAATCTAGATAAAAAGATAACTGGTCTCCAACATATGCGACCGCATCTAACATCATTGAGCCAAATGAGGCCTCACTAAAATCTTGGAAACTGTCTGGGTAAAATCTTTCAGCTAGTTCTAGTAGATCATTTCGAATTCCACTAAATTCTCTATTAGTGTAATTTATCGGTAGGTTCTTTTTTTGTTCATCGGACATTTATTGTTCTCCAAATTAAATAGTAATCTCTAACAAATCACTCGTACCTATATTTGGTAGATAATATACTATTCTAAAAGCTGCTGAGTTCGTATCTGGATTCAAAGAGTGAAATTGAATGTCTTGAACTATTAGCCCGGGCATGTAAAGAGAGACCTGTTCATTAATTTTATTAGTAATTTTGCTTTGATAATTTTCAGAAAAGTTAGAAAATAAATATCTTTGTATACCTACCCCAAAATCTGGATCCATTACTCTTTCTCCTGGATTGGTTAGTATTAGCATTTTTAAATTCTGCCTCACAAGTTGCGGCAAAGTTTTAATCATTCCAAAGCCATCGGCCGAATCATATACTATGGGAGTCCGAAGACTTATTGATGACATTTAAAGTTCCTCCTAATAATTATGCTCTAATTAGCTTTTTTTGCATAAAACACCAGTAGCATCGAAAGGATTACCAATTAAATTCTTTTTAGTCCACCAAGGCATCTGTCCCGCTAGTGCTGGTAAGGCGAACGCAGATTTAAGATTCTTTAATAAAATTCCGGCCGGATCAAACCCATCATCGTCCCAAGGTTTGAAATTTCTCTGATTGTAATGACCTTTAAATGAACTTTTGAGTCTACTTTTTGAGTTTCTCATTAAGACTCTATCCCACTCGTCCCATGGCATTCTGGCGACAAACCAACTCATGGGCCAAGACGGGCTTGAGGCTCTATCTGTTTGTGCTGCCCAGCCTGGGGTATATTCATAATTTTGGAAGATACCATCATCATCTAAGACTACTTTAACTCCTGGTTTTTCGCTGATGTCACTACTGTTAGCGGCCCCGTTCGCGACTGCTTTTTCTCCAATGGCCGGCATAAATCCATAATCATTATAAATCGCTAGCATAGCCACCACTTTGGTCAATGGAAACACATATCTTGCAATTAATCTGAAATCATTATCTTCTTTTAGTTTATTTAGTAGACATAACAATAGTTTTGAATTACCTTCCCAAGAAATTGGAAACTGTGAGATTGTGGTGTCTAGCGCGTCAATCTCAACATGTGCTACTTCTTGTTTTACTCCACCTACTGCATTTATAGAAAACTTTATACCATATCTAACCCCAAGTTCTCCATTAAGTCCTACCACTTTGGTATTCTCTACTTCTTCCTCTTCAGCAGTAGTGGGAGACGGTGCTTCTATTCTGCCCGTTTCTCCCGAACGAACTTTTCCGTTTACAACACCCTCTTTATATAAATCATCGTTGCGCGGTTGAAAGTAGACATGCTCCAACGTTCCTGGATATATATCTGATATATTTTTTGTTTCCTCGTTTTCTTTAATAATCGCAATTGCATCATCCGGATGATATCTAACATTGTTTATCTTAATGTATTTTTCTATAGTAAATGGCTTACCTTCTCCGAGGGTTTCTACTCCTCCGTATGGTGCTATATCTCCAATTGGAACTATGATTTTATTTGCATATACAGTCAATTCATCATGATTTTCTGCTGTGTGTTCTTCACCGACCATATACACCTTATTTCCATCTTCATCTTCATGAACATGATAATATCCGTTGTAAGGTTCACCATCTGGGGTAGAGAGGGAATCTCCAAACGTATAATGCCCAGAACCCTCAGTTTCTAAATCAACAATTGTTTCTTCTATTTTTTTGTCTAAATCTAATTCTATGGCGCCATCCGATAAATTACTCATAAGATAATAATCTAAATCAGTATATTGTGGTTGCATATCAAGCGCCTTCATATTCTGAACAAATAATTCACCTATAATATTCATCTCGCGAGATACCAATTCTTTCAACACCAACTTAGCATCATCTTCTGTTGCTTTAACTGCGTTAAGATTTTCTTCATATCTGAAGCTATTTAGCGTATCCCAAGGCCATGGTTCAGCGCGGCCGGAGTCTCTAGCACGGTCTAAATCTTCACCATACGGATAATTGTATTTTTCTTGCATATCGTTAAGTCTAAATAGGGCTTGTAATACTTCTTCTGGAGGATCTTTAATACTCTCGTCATCTACAAGTCTGCCATATGTTTGAACGGCCTGTTCTAAAAATGCATACCAAAACTCTTCATCTTTAAAGGTATTAAAAAATTCCCAAAAAGCACTCTCTTGTGCATCTTTAAGAGATTCTTCCATGACATCAACGATATAAGCCGAATATAGAGAACTGCAAGTTTCCGGGAACCGCGGCGCAAATGTACTGAATGTCGGAAAGGATTTTATTAAATGAGTTCCGCCATATATTCTACACGCTGCTCTTATTATGCCTTGAATACCAGCTTTGGAGCTTCTTTCTAAAATTCTATTATAAGGTTTTTCAGAGACACAATCTGGATCGCTTCTCAATCTCTGATCTTCTGGTATATAATTGTATGTTGAAGAGACATCATCTTCAATATCTTTAAATCCGATTAAGTTTTGCTTGCTTGGTTTACAAGGACTCAATTCTGGATAAACAACATCTATGAAACCGCGCCAACCAATATTTTCGGGTGGTTTTATATAAATTTTCGGACTCATATGAGAGCCTCCGTAAGTCCCTGGGTCTAGATAAAAAATTCTATTCTTGCGGTCACTCATTCCAGTTTCCTCTTCATGTTGCATCCGACTGATTCCTAGAATCATATCATCATTCTCTATACTCCTTTCGCCATCTCTATCACCATCGTCATCATAATCTGGCAATTCGGCGTCGGCATATTCTGTGCCGCCACCGGATAATGTCTGGCCATTATCTACTACATATTCTAAATCTTCTAGTGTTAAATCATCATATGATGCACCATATAGCCAAGGGCCCTTCTCTGGCTCTAAACCGCCGTCGCCTACAATTTCATTTCTCATTATCGATATAATTTTGGTCATTAGGGAATCATAACTAGGTTTCACTGAGGCAGGTGTGGTGCCGTGTCCATTTTTATTTAATATTTCAGATAAAAGGACCACTTGTGGCATTTCCAATGAATTATTAGTAAAGCAGCCATTAAACTTAGGATATTCTACAGTATCTATCGAATCAAGAGTATTGTCTACTGTATAGAATTCTCTCTTTTGATACTTTGTAACCTTATTACTACCTTTGTCTTTTAATTTTTGTAATTCTTCTTCCTGTTTGTCTGTGGGCAACAATTTAAAATTGGGGGGCAGCGAGCCCGGGGTCCTTCTTTTTCCCCTAATTATAATTCTAGCATTGTCTCCTGGGCGGTTAGTTTCCCCGATAGTTGCAAATCCTAATTGTCTCACTGCGGCGAGGCCTTGTCTTAAATTTTCCTCAATCGCTTCGTAACCTTCAAGGGATAAGGTCGAACTATCAGACATTATACTCTGTTGTGTCATATTTTTCAACGTTAATTGAGATTGCCTGGTGGCTATCTCTTGTTGCTGAACTGCATTTGCTATTGGTGCTGGCTCTTTCTCTGATAAATATAATTCTATGTCATAACCCCAATTCCATGGGGAACCATTATTTTCAACAAGCCCATTCGCATTATCATAATATGATAAGCTAACATCCGGACTTTTCTTCCTCATATTTTTAGTTATACGTAATCTATCTGAACCCATCTGTGCTTCTAATTTAACATTCCAGCCAAATTCTGGTAGTGCTAATAAATTCACATCCGTCCAAAACCAGCCTTCCCACCCTAAATCTTCAAAAGATTTATAGGATTCGCGGGGGGCTTTGGATTCATTACTAGATCGAAAAGTAGTGCTTGTATCTTTTAACTGCTGCCACAACCATTCTGCCACATAGGCCGGATACTGCCCATTTTGTGAGGAGTTTGATGGCATGAACAAAGAGACAAGCCATTCTGGTTCCATACCTTTATATGGTGGTGCTTGCAAAATTTGATCTGTATCTATTACAAAATCAACATGATTAAGGTTGTTCGCCACTTTCTCTTGGTGTGTAGTAAATGGGTTACCGTTTGTATCAGATAAAATCATGTTCAACATACCCCATCCAGAGTCGCCAGACCATACTGATCCTTCTGCTAACATGTCTTGAGCATAGTCCATCTCTAATTGTTTAAGACTACCTGCTAAGGCAAACCCAGTGACCAACTGATTTTCTGGTGATTCGAACGGTATCAATCCATCATCACAGCCGGGTTGAGATACTATTGGAGGCATTGCATTTTCAAGCATCTGCGGTATTCCCGTATGTACAATGCTCGTCAACTCATCTAAATCTTCTAAAGTTTCATTCTGTAGATCTTTGAACATTTGCTCACATTGCGCTGGTGATGCACGACCTTCTAATAGCAAACATCTTCTTTCTTTAAAATTTTCTAAGTCTTCGGGAGTAGCACACAAAGAAGGATTAGCGGGCAACATATCATCGGAAGGTAATGCGTTTGCTAATTCACTCATTTGTGCTTTCACTCCGGCTGGAAACAAGTTACCGACGTCAGCAAAGAAATCTTGTAAATGGCTCTCAGTTGGTAGGCCATCTAAAAATTGTGGATATTGGTTTTCTAGAATTGTAAATGTAATACTTACGAAATCAGCACTCGCATTTCCTGAAAATGCTCCAATCATTTCTTCTCTGGTTACTGCACTACTAATATCTCCAGCGAAATTCTTAACAGCTTGTGTATCCGCTAGCGCGGCGCCGCCAACTCCTAATTTTTCAAACATTTCTGCTATAGTGGCATCAACCACACTATCATCGGCCTCTGGGCCACATATTGCTTCCTTGATCACGTCGCCAAATACTCCAGCATCTCCAGTTGCCAAAGCTCTTGGAATTGCTGCCACTAAGCCGCCGGCTATTTCCAGCGCCTTGCAGATTGCATCACCGATTATTTGACAGATCTTAACTAATATCTTCATAATAATCTGTATAACTATAGTTTGTATTGCTAACAATAAAGCTTCAAATAATAGTTTCGGTATATCGTATAAGTAAGGTAGCCACGCCGCGGGATTTTCAATTCTTGGCAAAGTTATATCAACTGTATTTCTACAGAATGGCAGATCTATGCTTTTTAAGAAATCTAATAGGCTTGGATCAAAAATTGGTGGAGTAGGACAATCAACAGCTGCAATGATATTAGCTATAATCTGGGCGCCGGGGTATTTGTTCAACAAATCTGTTAATCCTAACAAGTTATCGCTGTATGTCTCAATTAATGCTAAAGCATAGGCCTCCATAATAACATTTGGATCCAATTCGTTTTTAGCAGAGGCCGCAATACCATCATATTGTTGGGCTAATGTTCTATTCTCTTTTTGGTCACTGTTCCCCATAGGTTCAGTAGCTGACCTGGGAAATTGACCAGGGTAGTTTCCTTCTTTTTGTGTACTTCTCTCAGCATCGATAATAGCTTGATCTTTCCATGGCTTTTTGATTGTTTTAAATTTTATACTACCGAAAAAATCAACATCATTGCCAGTTGGGTTACCAGAAGTATCAACAGCTTCATACTGTGCAGTGGCGCCATCAGGGAGAATATCATTATTTGCTAATTTTTGTTTAACTAAATTGTCTAACTCAGCTTGCTTGTCAGGAGGTAGTCCTACAAATAAATCTCCAAAGTTCTCTATAGACATTGCTTTTAATGCTGCTTTCAGTGCGCTGGCCAGAGCATCCTCTAAACTCAAACCTTTAAATAAACACTGTATAGCATCAATCATTAGATCAAGGAGGCCACAAATCTTTATTCTACCAAATCCAAATTTCCACATATCGTGAATCATTTGTTCTCCGCCGCCGGGGAATGGAAGAGCAGCAGATAACATGCGTGCGCACATTTGTGTAAATATCTGATCATCTGTATATAATTGTTGGAAAGCTTGTTCTGTGGCCATACCAAAGATATTCTTTGTTCTACCATCTGTCTTATCTACCACTTTTCCAAAATCAACTTTGCGGCCGCCAAATATATTTTCCCCTTCTGATTCAGGTTTATATGACAACCCTATCGCATTTCTTTCGTCATCGATATCTTTTGAAGTTTCCGGGCACATATTTTTGTGAAAAGTGTATGCAATTGCATCACCAATACTAAAAACATCATCTAATATATCTTGACCTAAAGCTTTTCCTTCTTCTGCTAACGCATCAGCTAAACAGCTACCTGCAGTTTGAGGCTTCGGTGGCTCGTTTGTTGGGTAATTAAATTCCGGGGATACTTCCGGATAAGTATATGTTTTAACAAACTCAATCCACGGTCTTTCCACTCTGGCAGAAAGATAGTTGTCTATTTCATCTAATTTGGAAAAATAATTAACCGCGGTTGGGTCTTTCCAAGAAGATTTAGATGTTAATCCTTTAAGTCTTCTTTTTTTATAAATTCTAGGTTTTTCTCTACATGTCGCAGTCCAAACCTTCATCTTTTTTAATTTTCTGGCTGGAGTAAGGGTGAACTCGATTTTTGTAACTCTGTCTCTAAACCAGCCCCAGCCTCCACCAACACCAAAAATATTCATGCCGCGATCATTCAGCCAATTATCTAAATCAGATAATATATCTTTCATACGGGATGTTCCCAAAAAGAAACCTAAATCGCCATATCGATCAAATTGTGTTTTTGTAAATACTTTACCATTGTCAATAAAAATAAAACTACCATTTTCAAGAGCCTGGTAAACTCGATAATATCTGGAATATAGATACATTGCTTTTCTTAATTTTAAAAGCTTTGGATTTATATTACTTGCATCATATGTGAAAGTTATAGATTCGCCTGCATCTTCTTCTTCATTATCCGGAGAGAGTCTATCCGGAAGAGGAGTAAAGACTTCATAAGGCACTGTATATAACAGCCTTACAACATCACCACCTCGAACATCTAAATAATACTTCGTGTTTTCAATCGCGTTTGTTAAAGTCGATTTTGCATCCGCGCCTTCTTCTTTGTCAAACCCATCCAAAAGACCCTGAACTGCATCAGATCTATATTTATCAAACAAGTCATCAATATTCTCTGGTAATGCAAAATCAGTTGTTTTTATTGTAATTTGATATGTACAATATTTGTCGTTAAACCATGGCTCGTGAACATCTCTTTTTTTCCACTTTGGCACTACTGCATTTGGGTTTCTTTTACAATCTGGACAGTTTTTTACTCTGACGATCTCCTCGTCAGGGCACACATCATTTAGCCCATCGTTGTTCTTATCTTGGTATTTTAAAAATTTAGATTCTGACATTTCTTTTTCATTAATTAGGTTGAGTATACATTTTGACTTACAACATATTTGTAGCCAAAGTCATATAAATAGTTGATTTCCCACAAAATTTTATCAATTCGTAAGTTCCATATTGAACTATTAATCATGGTCATTTGTGCACCAACAGTCATTGCTGATCCAGGTGGGCGCCATGGCTCCCAAACACTTGGACCCATCATAACGTTAAAAGCTTCTTGTAACCATAACAACCGATCAATACAACTAATAACTTGCTCGAACATTGCAGCAATTTCTTTTATTGCATCACGAGTGTAGTCACCTCTTGCAATACCTTGTAAATTATTTACTGTTTCGATTGGGTTCTTTAAACCGCCAAAAACTTTACGGTCGTCGGTATTATTGCCAGCTATCAACTCAATAGCTGGTGCTGGGACTTCTGATAATTCTCCACCACTGGCTCTCTTTTCTCCCTTCATTCCTGCGCCGCGAAATGCAAACGACCGGCCCGTGACAATCTTGACACCATTTCTACCGATTATTCTTGCATCATCTGCTTTTATAGCAACCGCGGATCCTGGGGGTCTTTTTACCCCATCTGCAACACCTGCTCCAATTATACCGGGCGCCAATCCAAAATGAAGGTCAACTTCAGTTTTTTCACTTATATAAACTCT
>TARA_R110002020_G_scaffold93801_5_pt1 | contig 18660 bp, 13 predicted proteins | sample TARA_R110002020 | Tara Oceans TARA_R110002020 (sample SAMEA4396489) | marine metagenome | biome: Westerlies Biome; feature: [MES] marine water layer (ENVO:01000295) within the mesopelagic zone...; material: water (ENVO:00002006), including particulate matter (ENVO:01000060) such... | reverse complement strand
GGTAAAGACATTCTAGAGGAAGTCGCTAATGCAGGAAACGAGGCTTACGGAACGGATTTTTGGAGCGCGGATACCCTACGCAAGCTTATGCTCTTTGGCGGTCTTAATTTTGCCCAAGGTAAACCAATAGCTCAGTCGTTAAATGAAGGTTTAGTAACCATTATGGAAGACAAGACGATTAGGGACAAGTTGGGTCTTGAGGAACGAAAAGTTGAGGCGCTTATGGGTTTAAATCGAGAAAGAATAGACGCTCGAAAGATGGATATTAGATCACGAATAGGCGAGAGAAGATACAATATGTTAAGCGCTAAACAAGACTTTTTTAGAAGTGTTCTTGGCGAGCAATATACAAAAGAAGAGATGTACAATGCGATTATAAATAAACATGGCCTAGAAAAATTACAAGAAATGGGTCTATACACCGACCCCTTCTGGAGCTGGAGCGAAGCCAAAAAGGTTCCTTATTCAGAGGCCCCAGAAAAAATTAAGCGGCAAATTGAAAAAGAGTACCGCGAGCAAAGGGAAGGGATTGCTAAGGAAATTGGAGAGTTAGAGGAACAACTTAAAAACCTATATTCCAATGAAGACTCGTAGGGTTTTTTATGACCTCCCCTTTTAATTTTGGAAACTCTCTTATAGAAGATGAAATTGACTTAGGCGAAACTCTCCAAGACGAACTTTTGAGGTTTCAGGATGATCTTCTTTACTCACAAACCAAGAAAAAAGAAGAAAACCGCGAACAACAGAATTTGCAGGAGCTTCTTAACTTACAGAAGCAAATACTAGGCGAGTCTGAAACACAAGAGACTCCCTCTCCAGTTAGAGAAGGACCCCCTCACGGGCTTGCAGAGACAGCACTTCGTGCTACCCAACGTGGTTTTTCAACACTGTCGAGTAGCATCTTTGACCTCATCCCCGCTTTAGGCAGCGCAGGACTCGCTGAATTGGCTGATATAACTGGGCTTGATAGCGCAGCTAAGGTTTTTAGGGAGTACACGCTAAAGCAATTAAACGAAGGTTTGGCTAGCGAAGAAGAAATTGACCGGATGAATCCCGCCGAGTTTCGTTCTTACAAAGAAGTAAGCTCTCCAGCCGAGGCGTTGCGTTTCGCTTTTCAAGTAGCTCCTGAGCAAATTGCTAACATGGGGGCGGTTCTCGCCACCGCAGCCGCGACTAAAAACCCTTTTACAGCTATAGCTTCTGGGTTTGGCCGAAAAGCCTTAATGAAAAAATTGAAAGCTAGTACCGAAAAAGAGCTAAAAGATAAAATTACTTCTAGTTCAGCAGCAAAGGCTTTAGCTCTAGGGGCGGAGAAAAAAGCAGTAACCCGTGGGCTTATGGCAGCTTCTGGGTTAGGAAGTTTTGCGTTGAACGCTCCTGAAGTTTTCAACAACGTCTATCAAGAGACGGGCAAGTTGGCCCCAGGCATGGCGCTTTTAGGGGGTGCGGTTGCTGCCAGTTTAGACAGTGTTCTGCCTTATCAAATAGCCAAGTCTTTTATACGGAATCCGGCTTTAAAAAAGGAGGTGGTACGTCAGACCTTACTGCGGTCTGGAGGGTTACCCGCCATTGTTGCGGCTGCTGGGTTTGGGGCTTTCAAAGGTTTGGGCCGGGGTATTCTTACTGAAGGGCCTACCGAAGGTCTTCAAGAAGGCGTAAGCATCATAGCGGAGCGTATTGTTTCTGATAATTGGGAGGCTATTACCTCCGAAGAATCGGATCGCATTATTGAGAGCGCGGTACAAGGCGCTGTGGGTGGCGGAGGAATTAGTTCTGTTTCTGGAACGCTTGAAGGGGGCTTGTCGGCTCGTGACAAAGCCTTAGCTAAAGAAGCGCTAAACAAAGACAGGGAGCTTTTTTCAGAGCGGGCCAACGCAGAGGAACTACAAACTTTAATTGTCCCTTCTGCTACGGTTGCACAGAGACAAAGGTTTGCAGATTTAGGTCTTACGAAGTCCGACGTAGATTATTTTGGCGCATCTATAGAACCCGACAAAGACGGTAGATACACTGTCGGTCAGTTAAACAGCGTTCTTCTTAATAAGCATAAGGCTCGGGAAGCCACCCGAACTAAAGATATTGATACGGAAGTTGAACTTCACCGTAGTGTTGAGGGAAGCTCCCAAGAAAAAGAACGGCTAGTCAAAGAACAGGGTTATGGTTTTGAAGATGCGAAGGCAATTACAGCATTTGAAGAAGCTTCCAAGGACCCAGAGACACAGCTTAACTTTCTAGATCTTACCGACCAAAGCAACAATTACATAGCCAACCGAGAACCAGGAACTCCCGCCGAAGATGGTGTCATTCCGAATCTGTTTTCAGCAGAAGAAATACAAGGAATTGCTGCGTCTAAAAAAGCTTTGGTAGAACAGGTTACCCCCATTCAGCCGCTAACTGTGGGGGAGCAGACGGAAGATGTAAACGCCGTTTTCGACCGGGCCAACATTTTAAATAAAACCTCTGGCGAGTTGTTGGTAGAAGACAGGCAGAAAAAAGCTGTAGAAGCCATTGAACAAAACGACCAAATACTAGCCATGCCTGATGAGCAATGGAACACTTACGATCCTACTAAAATAGAAGGAGAGCGGCTAGATTATAGAGATTTGGGTATTCCTGATGAGGCAGCGTTTTTTGAAATACAACAACTAAGAGAAAGCGAACCCCAAAGAGCTAACAAAGTTATACGCAATAACCCCGACTTACTAGCTATTCCAAAGGAACAATGGGAGACTTATAATCCAACTACGGTAGAGGGTGCGACTAACGACTACAGAAATTTGGGTATACCCGATGAGGCTACCTTTTTTGAGGTGCAAAAGATAAAGGAGACAGGGCTTACTTTTGACCAGCCCCAAACCGTAGAAGAAGCTATTAAACGTTCGACGGATGTGGAAGCTGTTAACGCAAAAGACGGATTTGACATAACCGCTAGAGAGGATTTGACCAACCCGGAATACGCAGATGTTCTTGATGGGTTCGAAGAAGTTGGAGCTTCTTGGAATACTTACAGGTACTCTCAAACGGAAGAAAACTTAAAGGCTGTAGAAACCGCTAGAGACAGCCTTCTTAAACTTGTAATTGATGGGGCAAAAATACCGCCGTCTTTTCGCAATACGCTCGCAACCCAAGATGGTAAGTTTACTCCTAACTTCGGGCGTTTCTTAGCCAACTCTTCTGTCACCTCGTTATCGCCTATACGTGCCACTACAGTAGACCGAGTGAATGGAGTTATTAACGAAACGTTCCCAAGAAATCAGGAATTAACAGACCGCATTACGGTAGTGCGAAGGCCCTCAGATGTAGGGCGTACTGACGTAGGACCCAGGACCCAGGGTTTAATTACTACTGACGGGGAGATATTTTTATTTACCGACAATATAGAAGTAGGGAACGAGTTGGGCGTTCTTATGCACGAAGCTGGCGTGCATTTAGGTTTGTTCAACACTAAGACTCCTCAGCAATTTAAGCAGCTTCACAACGCTATCAACAGGTTTGCAAAAGAGAAAGATACGTTTAGAGGAGAACTCGCGAGGTTTGCCAAAAAACGTGTTGAGCTCGCTAACACACCACAAGAATCTGTTGTATCTGAAACCATTGCCTACTTTGTTGAAGAGGCGGTGAACCGTGGAGTTACTCCTACCCAAGAAATACAAAACAAAACTCCTTTAGGTGGGTTTTTTAGAAACCTTGTAAAATTATTTAAGCAGATACTTCGGTCTTTGCGTATAAACATAAGCCCAACCCCTCAAGAATTTGTAGATATGGCTTATGGCGCAGCTAGGCTTCCTTTGAAACGCCCAGCAGAAAAGTTAAATAATATAGAAAGAGAGTTATTTTCTGTTGCTGGATTAGAGGGTCTTTCTGAAATAGGTAAAGGTAAGACAGGTAAATGGGACTTTTTAAGCAACGCTTTATCGTGGACAAAAAGAGGTCTAGATAAAGGGCGCTTTTACTTTACAGAACTGCCTTTGTTAAGCCAAGAAGTCGAAGATGTTTACAAATATAACCCCAACGAAGAGTTACGAATCAGAGGAAAACAACTTGCTGGAGAGATAGACAACTTAGATAGGTTAAACAACGCCCGGTTGTACAAGGCGCAAGTTTATCTTGAGGGGGCTTCTGTGGTCACCTACAGGACTATAGATGGAGAGGAAAGGCGCAGCACTCCGTTCAATTACACAGAAAGGGCCGAAGAAGCTAGGCAAAGACTCTTAGAGCGGTTAAGAAACGACGCAAATGTAGACCAAGACAGTATAAGTACTATTAAAGAGGGGTGGTTTATACCTAACGTAGTTAACGAAGGTCAAGAAGTTATTAGTGAACTGGATAAGTTAGATCTCGAAGAAAACTTTATTCTGAACGCTTTGGAAGCGTCTCGGCTTCAAACCCCTTTCTATGAAGTTGCTCTTGACAACGAAGGAAATCCTACAAATGTTAGGGCTGTTGGGAAAAACCGAGCGGATAACGCATACTTTAAAGAAGAACTTGAGGCACGTATAAAACGGGAAAAAGGAGAGTTAATACAGTCGCTTAGAGTCTATACGTCGTTTGCGCGAAACTTTGAACAAAACAACTTAGTGGGGTTTCCAGAAGAACCTTCTTTGAGTATTGATGAGTTAAGGGCGGCACTTTTAAATACCAACATGAAGGTAGACACTATAGACACGCTCATAAAAAATCTAGACCCAGATTCTCTGGATAAAGACCGTACCTTTAATAACGCTACTGTTAACAGAATTACAGAAGAAGCTATAACAGCGTTCGACCAACGTGGTGAGTTGCGTTTAACGCAGCTCAAGAAACTAGAAGATTTTTTCGGCGATCTTTTCGCACAAAATCCCGAATTAGCTAATAAAAGCATCGTGTTTTTACATAAGCTTGAAGATACTTATAAGCAAATGTTCAAAACATTACAGTCTGAGCTTGCGATAGCGTTTGGCGCAGAGACAGCGCAATCTATCATGGGTTACGCAAACATCGACCCGCGTCTGACCCTCAATCCGTATCTCCCCCTAACTAGAGACGGGGAGTTTAGATTAGTTTTTACCCCAAAAGACAAACCCGCTGGAGAGATTTATACGGTTCGGCCATATAAAACTTACGATGAAGCGTTTAAAGCACAAGAAGCTTTAAAAAATGAAGGTACTAAATCTTCTATACAAGCACTTCCAGAAAAAAAGGGTGTCGCTGGATCTAGAGAATCGCTTGATGTATTTAAAAAAGAACTAGAAAAAACAAAACTAAACGAAAATGAGAGAGAATCTGTAGCCACACTAATTGACGAAATTCGATCTAGGATGCTTCCGCTTACAGCATTTCAAGAGCGCACCCGTGAAAGGCGAGGTGTCCCTGGTTACGATAAAAAACTTATTGAACCTCTTCTTGATATTTCTAACGCTATGGCAAATCAGCTTGCGGCATTTATAGGTAAATCGGCTCTTACCGAATCGTTTGATCGAATGGATTACATTCTGGAAGAAACCAAAACAATAGCGGTCGAATCAGAGAAACCCGAAGACGCTACTTTTATGAAAGATATAAAAGCGGAGCTTGACCGACGAAGAAAATACATGGAGAACCCTGTTAACGCACGTTGGGCTAACGTGGTGGCTAGCAATACCTTTAGATATTACCTAGCCCTAAACCCTTCCTCTTCTATTGTGAATACTACAAGTGCTTGGACGCTAGGTTTGGGCATCCTTGGTTCTGAGTACGGAGGTATGAAAGCAATTAACGCGCTTCGCAAAGCTTCGGGTGTTGCGCTGCAAAACATTTATAAAGGTAAAAGAGCCTCGGGGAGAAACACAGATTCTAGGTTGGCTGACCGCACGCTATTTAACGAAGATGTTGTTGATAACCAAGAGTATGCATCTTTGTTTAGTTACGCTCTGCTAAGTGGGGCTATAAGGTCAGCGTTTAACCCGGATATAGAGAAAGTTGCTCCATTAGAAGGTGTGGGTAAAAAGAATTATCACAGAAGTCTTTGGACGTTTGCGGGTTGGATGTTTCAGCAATCGGAACGGATGTCTAGAGAAGTGGTACTAAAAGCAGCATACGATTTAGAACGTAATAGACAAAAAAATATGTCTGAAAAAGGTGAGCTAGATCAGTATTTAAGAGACGAAGCCTATCGTTATGAACGTATAACCGCCGCAGATATAGCTCGCGGAGAACTTAGCGAGCAAGACCAAAGGCTTAGAGAAGAATCTAGGTCATCTTACGATCTTAGATTAAGCGATGAAAGGCTATATAAAAAAGGCCGCGCCAGAACATTTGAAAATTTTGATACCGGCGTAAACGGAGAGCTAGCCAAAGAGGTCGCTAGACGTAGAGCCTCTCGTATGGTTTACCGTATTCAGTCTACGGGTATTCGTGCTTCAGGATCTAGGGCTCTTCAGTCTAATTTTGGTAAAGTGTTCGGGTCCCTTAGAAGCTACGCGATGGTAATGATGACTTTTCAGTGGAGCGTCGTTCGTGACATATTTAGAGGAGCCTCAGTAAGTTATAAACGTAGGATGAAGGGGGAGAAGTTTGGGGAAGAAGGGAACCCAGCAGCCGCGGCGCTCAAGATGTGGACTTACACAAGTGTACCCACCTTTTTGTTAGCTGGTATGCAAGGAATACCTGTGTACTATGCGTTCGAAATTATGTTTGCGTTTACTCAGGCTCTTGGGGGGGATGATGAGTTTGAACCCGACGAGAACCTAGATCAGTTTGTTATGAATTCTCTTGGCGTCTCCTGGTTTTTAGGTCCTTTTGGTGAGGCCACAGATATGGCTATTCACAGAAGAGTCGGCTTTAATGACCTCCTTATTCAAGACGATCCGTATAAAGAGAAACGTATGGGGCTACCGGGATTTCTAGCTGCAAGTGTGGCCGGTGCGGGATTTTCTATTCTTTCAAACGCAGAGAGAGGTTTGAGTTACGCGAGAGAAGGAGACTACACAAGGGCGGCTTCTTCAGTTCTTCCTAGAGCTGTAAGCAATGTGATTGTAGGGGCTAGCCCTAATTACGGCTTTAGTAATAAAGGGGATCGTCTAATCGACGATGTAGATGCGAAAGACCGGCTCACCAAAATGATAGGGTTTGGTAACACTCAATCTCAGGTCAATAGACTTCGACGACAGCGTATGTTCAACAATAAAAACAAAGCTTCTGATCGGAAACAAGCCATCTTGTTCCAAGCAAATATGGAACGAACGGCCGCAAATATGATTTCTTCAGAAACCCGTGAAGCGGCCAAAAAGTTCAACCAATCAGGTTTTTCTAAAATTAAAGGTGTAGGCGCTATTACCAACGATAGCTTCAAAAGATCGTGGAGCGCTTGGAACAAAAGACGAAGGACTGCTGAGTATGCGTTCGAGCGTTATAATATCACCTATCCAGGTCTTACTTACGAAGAGGTAGATACACTAGCTAGGCAACTAGGATTAGATACCACTATGAACCTAGATATATTCTAAAAGCTAACTTGTTCTGCGTTTATCGCCTTCGCCCAACAACAGCCAGTCTGCTGAAATGTTTTCCTTCAGCACTATCTGTATAACGCTTTCAATGCAAGGTACAGCTACGCCAGTTTCGTAACGGCTGATGTTTTGCTGAAATATTCCTACCCCATTTCCGAAAATTAACTGGGAACGATTCCCCCTTACCTCCTTTAACCTCTTCGGAAAATCTTTTATTTTTCTCAACACCTCGGAAGAAATTTGCGGAGTTTCAATAATATTCTTTACATACGAAGGTTTTTCGGGTTTGTCGATTAGAGTGATTGAACTATCAAGCTCTGTTATTATGCGCTTAACCTCCCGCTCGGAAATAATTTTTGTGTCTATGTCAACGGAAAATTTATCAGACCACATTGATAAATAATCTCGCTTGTAGTCAATAGTGTTACACAAGATAATTACCCGAACGGGGTATTTAGAGTACCCCTGTAAATCGTGAAGGTACTCTAGGCATTTAAAAAAGTGGTTCCTATCCAGAGCCTTTAGTTGAAGCTCTACAACAACCAATATGTCATTTTCGTCAACAAATAATAGGTCTGGCCTACCTGATTTAAGGGATAACTGTTTAGCAACAAGTGTCATGCCTTTACCTAAAAACCGCTCTGGATACTTAGCCACATAGTTTTCCCAAACGTGCTCAGAAAACTCTACTTCTTTAGGCTTCACTCCAACCTCCAAGCACGCACCCCTCTTATCTGGTTCTCTGTAACACCTTTAGTTCGAACTTTTATCTTTAACCGTTTACACTCCGATTCTATTATTTTTTTGGTCCCTGGGACATCTATTGTAGGGATAAAAAAGCTTGAAGACTTTTTAAACTCATCCCACACAATATCAAAATCTATCCCGTGAATTAACACCAAATTACTCGGTTGGACTCTGTTGTTGGAGGTCTTTAAGGTCAACCGACATCATGTCCTCCGTACAAACAAACACATACGCCTCTACTACAGTAATCGGTAGCTCAGTACCCTTTGTGAGCCGAGTCCTCTCGCGTCCTAAAAACATACCCTGTTCCGCCAAATTCTTCTTCATGTCGTTAAGCATATATTGGTTCTTACTGCAATAATCTCTTAGGACTTGTGTTGTCACATAAATCCTCTGTGCGTCAGGGTTCCACCGAGCCACTATAGGACCATTCACTTTGTTGAAAGGCGCAGGAGAATCCGTAGCCCGTTTATCTGCGTTCTCGTTTATGATTAAGGTATTAGGACCTATTTCATTCAAGAACATACCCAGGACCGTATCGAAGTTGACAGAAGTTGAAACCGCGTTGCTACGCAAATTTTCTAAAAGTTCTCGTGTAGCCCAGTGAAGAACTCTTGCAGGGTCAATGTCTATCAGCCCCAGTCTTTTAGCGATAGCACAAGCCGCCACATTGCAGCTTATTGCCGCGCTCCAAAACCGCTCTCTTTGTTGGATACCTCCCTCTTCTCGAAGTCGGTTCCTTATGTCTTGAACCAAACGAACGGCCTGGGGTAGATTCTTTATGACCCAATCCGCATAGACCTTACCCGCGAGGCCATAGTTAGAGTAAAGAGCGGTATCAAATAATCTTTGAGCTCTTTCTTGAGGGATTTGAGTTTTATCGCTGGGGTCAAGGTTGTACTCCAATATCCTCATGTTTTCCCCTTCAGCGTGCTTCTTTATCATGGATAGCTGTTGAAGCATTGAGGTGTTCCCGGTAGACACGCATATACTTCGCCATCGCGTGTTGTTCTTCCGTAGGGCGTTTACCTGAGACTGTAGTCGATCAGGTCCTCTACCCTGGCTCACTTGGTATAACAGCTTGCCAATTTGGATTGGTGTCAAATTCGTAGCCTCATCAAGCGTAAAGGAGATGCTGTTATGAAGACCCATTCGAGCCATTTTAGCCGCGAAGGTATCTGTTTCCTGAGCCATTAAATGCTCCGGGTGTCCAAACACACTATTGATACACTTCAAAACAGTGCTTTTCCCGGTCCCGCTACCAGAACTCACAAGAGATATAAGCACACCATTATGCCCCGTCGCGGGAGACAGCAACACGGATCCAAAAGCCGAAAGGAAAGCAAACGCATAAGGTTCAAAATGCCTGTCACTGTAGACGTTCACAGCTTCTTTCCATTTCTCTATATCCCCCTTTGGTTTAGTCCACTCAACTAAATCGTCGTTAGCGTCGTCCGTGGGGCTAAACTTCACACCTTTTTTACTTAACTCCACATCTCCAATAACAAAACTTTTATGGTCAAAGTCCGTCCAACCCATTTGTCTTCGCATAATTTCTTTGCCTTTCCCTTTCCGTTGAAGTGATTTCCACCAATCCTTTAAAAAGACTCGAACTTCCGCCTCGTTATGGCAGTTAAGTCCACGATCTAAAGCTTGGGGAATAAATTTATCTTTAGAGGCTAAGTATTTTGTCGGAAAAAATATCTCCGTAGGCTGGCCCGAGTCAGATTCGTAAAAACGTATCCGCAAAGACCTCCCTGCTTCGGGGTCAACTACATGACCCAATACATAAATACCTGTGTCGTTCAAGCACACATCGGTCTTCTTGAACCTCCTCTTGAACAACCGACCCTCAGAAGACAGATAATATCCTTCGGGAAGCTCGGGGTTGTTGGAGGTAGGAGTAGTGTAAATAATGCTTAAATTGGCATCTAAAGGTTCTGTAGACTCCATAGATAAAGCTTCGACGTTTGTGTCGAGGCTACCCTCGTCTTCTTCTTCTTCGAGGTGAACCTCGGGTATCTCTTCCGTCTTCCCATTTGTGTATGTAGCCTCCTTAACGACAAGTCCTAAGCGAAGAGGACCCCCTGGAATACCGTGTCCCTCGTTGTAATGTGGGCATTTTTCACAAATGGCGGGGTTGTTTTCGTCGAAATAACTGCAACCGTGAGGGTAATCGTAAGCTTTATCAGCCTTAGCGTTGGTACGCCCCTCATCGTAATCGGGATGGCCTTGAGACATGGCGTGAACCCACTTATCAGGGTTCTCGCAGTTGACTGCTATTGAAAGACCCGCACGCCAGACGGGTTCAGGTGTTTTATCGGGATGCTCTAGAATCCAAAGAAGCTGGGCGCAGCCATCACCATCCTTCGTTCTTTGAAGAATCTTTCTAAAGTTAAAAGACTCGTCTGGGGACCGGGGAGGTTTAGATTCGAAACTTTCGGGTAATACCTCTATTGAACCTAACGCCGCCTCTACCACAGAAAAAGGAATGTCCGGTGACTCCTCAACCACATACACCCGACCTTCGGGATCAGTCTTGTAATTGAGCGTCCCCGGCACGCGCAGGATACGGGCTGAGTCATTCGTCACCACAGGATCCGCTTTGAAATTATGCTCCTTACATAAACCTTTTAGCTTTGTGGCAGCAGCCAACCAAGTTGCCGAATCAATAGGTTCGTCAAGTATCCAGTAAATGTGCAGACCACCACCGCTGTCCACAATGGTAGGTGTAGGCAAGCTCACCGCTTCGCAAAATTTAAGTAGTGCGTTTGTGGCCTCAGTCTTACTTTCGAACTTTGCTGAACCCTCACCCACATCCAAATCCATCCAAAAGGACTTCGCTTGACGAGCGTTCTTCTTCGTCCGACCTTCAGGAGATGCAAAAGAAGAACACGCAAAATAAACGTTATAGCTTCCATCAGCCAACGTTTGCGCGTGCGTTTCAAGCTCTTCCCAGGTTTTAGCAAAGAGTTGCTGGGCGGGGCGCAGGTTTGTCCGGCGACCCCCATCAATATCCAAACCTATCAAGCAGCGCCATCCCTGGTCAGGCAGGACACGCTTCAGAAAAGCTATATCCATATTTACTCCGCGATAAACTCGTCTATAAATTTTTTAATTAAACGACCGTGGGTTCTGTGGGGCTCGCTCGCTCCAGAGAACCAACGGTATATCGTCCACTTAGTCACACCTAGAGAGTGAGCAGCCACTTCCACCGGGATTCCGTTTTTTATACAGAACCGACCCAACTTAACACCGATACGGTGTCCGTTGGCTGCTCGGTTAGTCTTCACTGTCGCCGGATTGTACCCCCTCGACCCCTCTGAACTATTCACCGTCATCCGATACACCGCCGTCCTCCGCAAGTAACGAATCCAAAATGTCGGTAGTGGAAGATTCTGGTTCAGCTTTTTTTCGACTCTTCAACTCAATATGGCTTGTCTCCGATGGCTTCGGCTCCTCCACAACCTGAGTGGGTGGTATATCCACAGGATCCGCAACGGGGTAACTAACAGTCACAAAATTCTTCAACGTTTCATCAATCAGTGTGTTGTTGTCATCAAAGTATTCACCCAGCGTTTCAGCAACCACCTGACCATCTTTCAGCGAAGGGTACGTCGCGTGCGGAGTAACAGATCCAACGGCTGCGAAGTGGAGCTTCGGATAGATCAACTTTTTAGGACCTTTGGAACCAACGGGGTATTGCGAGAAACCTACTCGAACCACCACTTGGTTAGGTCGCAACCCAACCTTTCTAAGCTTCATCAAGAAAGGAATTAACCCGACCTCACCGTTGGTGGTGCTGGAGGCAAATAGCGATGCGTTTGGGACGACCAGTCTAAACAAACTACCCTCGTCACCGTAGCCTCCGTAAGGCTTCTCAAATCCAGGATTATCTTCCCAATCAACTAATTTGATAGCGATGTGTCCTGTATGTGGGCATTGAGACTTGCGGTTAGGACCCTTCGCCATCGGGCAAAGCTTGCATCCCTGAGTGCTCATCGGACTCTTAATGCTTGGGTCTGGGTTAACAGAATCTGATGACCAGCAATTCGGCGGTCCTGACTTCTGGCTCGGGTCGTGGGCGTTCTCCCAATATTTCCTACCAAAAAAATTAGGGTCCCACGGTTTAATCGTATGAGAAACGATCACACAATAAAGATGAACAGGGTTGTCGTCATTGTACAGAGCCTTCGTGTCCTCACCAGACACCTCCATCTCAAACAAATCTCTGGAACGAGCTCGGATTGTCGGCGGTCTATCTATAATCACAGGCGACAACTTCTCTTTTTCTTGTGGCGATAAATTCTTGGCGAATTCTTCAAAGTCAATGGCTTCACTCATGGTCTTCTCCTACTTGGTAGTTCTTGGTTTTGACACGATGACCGTATCTTTTGTGAATGTGCTAAATCCACATTCTTCAGGTGACAAATTCTTATCTTCCAAAAAAGATTTAACTTTGCTGGCTACGAGTTGTCGTCGAGTAAACCGCTCGTTATGCTCCGCTTCGACACTATAAATTTTCTCCCAATCGTCGGGGTTAAATGAGATGTCCTTGCGGAGTCGAAGTGTACCAATACCAATCACAGACTTGGTATCCTCACCAGATTCCAACATCTTGCGAGCAAATACACTTTTCACAAAGTCTTCTTTATCCTCAAGAGGATCTGTTTTTTGCTTGGCCTCTTTATTGATTTTTGCACGTTCGTCTCTGCTAGCGATCAAAAATCGGATAGCGGCATCTGTCGTTGCTGTCTCTGCCCAACTGAAAAACTCACCTTCGGTCATTTCTGTGTGGTATTCCTTTAAGGGCGTGTCTTGGTTTTCTCTTAGTTCTATGTCCATTGGGACCTCCTTTGAGAAAAATTTAACACAACAGAAGACGTATTCCAAGTATGACTTGTGACTTTAATAAACACTAATAAAATCAACCGTTTACTGGAGTTTCTATAAGCTCGCCGTACAATTCCAGTAAGTTTTCTGAGGACTTGAGCTTTCCCTCAACCTTATGGTAAATCTTATCTTCCATGCCCGACCCAGATAGCTGAATAATCGAAACGTTTTCGGCCTGTTGTCCTGGCCGGTCTAGTCTTGCACAAGCTTGTGTGAATGTTTCTGCCGAAAAATTTGACGGGGGCGAAAACCAAATCGCGGTGCTTGCACTGACAAAACTCAACCCATGCGAAGTTGCTTGGGGTTGGCATAGAAGTAACTGCATTTTTGAATTCGGGTCCATAAATATCTCAACAATCTCACTTCGAGCTTTTAGCGAGACACCCCCGCGAATCGTTCGTGCGTAACCAACACCTCGCGTATCGTCGAAGTGTTTCTGCAAAAAATCAAGGGTTGCTCGAAAGGGGACAAAAGCCACCGTTTTGGTAGCAGCTTCGTCGATAACCGCCTCAAGTTCTTTTATTCGAGGACTACAATCAAGTTGAATTGTATCTCCACCACTTTCTGTCAAGTAAACCGAGCCTGTGCATATCTGTAACAGTTTACTTATTTGAGCCGATGCGGTACTCGCGGTCACAACACCTTTTTTATATTCAAGAATTAACTCTCGTTGGAGTTTTTTGTAGGCTGTTTGTTGTTCTTTGGACAGCGGCACTTTGCGCTTTGAATAAAGGACCGGGGGTAGGTCAAGGCAATCTTCCTTTTTGTACCGAATAGCTGGCTGCATCACCGAACGGATTTTTTCTTGGGAGTCATACCGAGGAACCCATACAAACTTATTGACCTGGGTCATGGTCTGAAGCTTCCAACGCTCTTTCGACCTTGGAACATTATCTGGGTTTATTAACAGCACTTGGCCGTGGGCATCTGTAGGGACGAAGCATGGTGAACCTGTTAGGCATTGAACGTAATCGTCAGGTTTTATAAGTCGGTTTAAAGATTTGAATCGGCGCGTTGCAGAATTCTTTATGTATGTAGATTCATCGACCACCCAAGCCGTGACCCCTTTTTCGGTTAGCTTTTTAAACTCCTTTTCGATGATTGTCAGACCGTCATAATTTATAATGTACCAATCTTTCACTGGTCCTTCGAGCATCTCCACTCTTTTAGCTTTACTACCATGCACAACAGCTACAGAACGATGTGGTGTGCAGAGCCGTATGTCGTTTTCCCAAGCAGCCTTCAAAATAGAGAGGGGAGCTACAACCACAACCCGGTCAACGTACCCATGCGTCATTAGATAGTCACAAGCCCACACTGAGCTAGACGTTTTCCCGACTCCCATCGTGCTTAAATTAAATTTTCTCTTCCCACTCCGCGCCACAAGAAACTCAACACTTTCAATTTGGTGTTGGAAAGGCTTACGGCCTTCGGGAAAAACGTAGTCATCGGTTACAAACGGTATGTTTTTCATCTTCAAACAAGTCAAAGCTTGAGCGTTAGGTACGCGGTGCGGATGATTCCACCTCACCGCGCACGCATGGACACCCTCTCGGTTCGACTCTAATATTTTGGCGTCGGGTATTTTATCTAAGACTGCTGCTGGTTTCTTAGTTCTGAACAGCAAATGCTCGTTGTGAACTCTCATTTTTCTACTCGGAAAAATTACCGTTGTACGAGCAAGTCGTCACCGGACACCAACTTTTACACAAAGCGTTCTTCTTTCTCGGAAACGCTACTTGTCCTTGTACAAGAGCAAATTGTAAGTCCGATACCAGCTTATCCCAAGGTTTCCAGTACTTTTCCATATCTTCGCGGTTGTATGTACCTGAGATGACACTCTTTGATTTTGGCAGCATAACAAAAAGAAGCGCTGCCTTAACAGTTTGTAAGCTAGGAAACGTGTTAAATAAACCCAAGGACAGTAGCTCTAACTGTTTTTTGTCAGCGAACTTTGAGCTCGCTCCTGTTTTATAGTCGATGAGAACAGCTTCTTTTGGAGGTCCTCCTCCCTCGTTCGGGATAAGATTTACAAAGTCGCAAATGCCGCGCCACCAGCAATTCTCATTGTCGAAAAACGAACACGGCTCTAAGTCGTTCGTCAGAGCAAGCCTAAGTTCAAAGTGCTTCTCACCCGGCTGATCTATGAGAGGCTTGACGAAGGGTTCCATAAACTCGAAATCTTTAGAGAAAGACTTTCCTTCTTTGCCGAACAACTCGGCTTCCTTGTGAGCTTTGTTACCGAATTCTAGTTGCTCGCTGGTTTCTTGGCGAAACCCTTCTATTTTTTCACCGTACCACCTTCTAGGGCATTGGGAAAAAATGTTGATGCTACTGTAACTCCACGCATGATTTTTCTTTTCTGGCATTACTCGACCTCCGATTGGTTGTCTTTCAAGTGCATCTTTTGAAGCTGTAGGCGGTGTGAGATTTCCTCAGATAAATACCTACGAGCCTTCTCCAAATCCTGTATTGAGTAGGGGTCTTCAGTACTGTTCTTTTTGTCTATCTCTCTCAATGCTGCTGAGGCTCGAAAGATGTACTTCAAACAGTTCCCTATACAAAAACTCTCCCACCGAGCAATCGATAGCGGTTCAACGCCCGAAGGGTGTCGGGTGTACCAGGACGGGTTCTCAATAACATCGTGAGTTCTAGAGCTTAACCTTTTAGACAACCCTTTATTCATTAGTCCCCTTCAAAAACGATAATAGGCGAAGATTCACCCGCCCAAGTATTTTGAGCTTGTAATAAAAACAACTCAGCTTCGTCCTTGCCCATGCTTTTTTGTAATATGGAAAGCGCCCGACTAGCGCTGTAACACACCGATGTAAAACCGCTTTTGCGACCCACGCCGATAACTGCATCTTCTAGGCCAGGGATTGTGCTGAGTTCTTTCATGCCATCTCTCCGTATGAGCTACCGAGGGTAGTCTCTGATTTTAGGGGTAAGCCCGTCGCCCAAGATGGGGCCGTCTGCATTGTCTCTTGTAAGAAACTCTTGGCCTCATCCTCCATACCACGGGGCAGACTGACTAAGATACTGTCGTGAACTGTGAGCGCAATGCGAAAATCTGGATGCTGAGAAATTATAGAAATCCAATGGCAGAGAAGCTTGGCCGCCAGAGCCTGAACAACGTTCTCAACGAGCTTCGCTCCGAAAATATTAACGTGTTTTTTACGCATCAAGTAAGTGAAGCGACCTCGGGAATCTTGTCTAAGCTCTGGAAAATAAAGGGATGTTCCGTTTGGGAGTTTCAGCTTCGGTCCCTCCAGCCGAATTGCCTCGGGCCGTACTCCAAACTCTGCCGTCTGCACCGTTTTCTCGGAGGGGTAATTCATATTGAAGTTAATGGCGCGAAGGGTGCGGTCGGCGTCCCCCCAAAGCTTCGGGACAGCAAAGTAACTTCTTCGATACCCCTCAATCGCCCGCACCGCATCGTCCCGAGTCGCATCTATCCCCGCGACTTTAAAGGTTTTTAATAACCCATCAGGAGATAGACCGAAACCGCTCGCAAGCGTCACGATCTTCCCACGATGCCTCTCTTGTGGCGTAACCTCAGATGGCTCCTTTTTATATAGATGCCCCGCCGTGTTTTTATAGACATCCTCATCCCGCAGGAACGCACCTAAATAAGGATCCGTAACGTCGTCTGTACTCAACCACGCGAGAATTCGGGCCTCAATCTGGCTGGCATCTGTATTGGCGAGCATTTGGTTGTCACCGGCTCTCAGAGCCTTCTTCAAAAGGGGGGTTAGATTCTGGGGATTTGTATCCCCCCCACTGAAACGTTGTGTGTGAGCACCTGCGAATTTTAAATTCACGGGAAACGTACCCTTTCGCTGGCCCGCACCCAGCAGCGTTTGGCACCTCGTCTCAGTAATCGTGCTTTTAACCGCTAATCTCGCCTTCACCAAGTCCACCACGGACGCTGAGGGGTGTTCTAGAAGGTCTAGAAAATCCGCGTCGTTCTTCGCCAAGGCGAAAGCTTCCTTCCCGGTTCGGGGGCTAATCTTTGTAGGGACCTCAACGCCCAAATTCTTTAAGGCTTCCGCAAACTTGGGGTTTGACTGCAAGACTTCCACCGTAACCCCAGCCTTAGCCACGGCGGCCTTCTTGTCGGCGCGAATCTTATGAAGCTGCAAAGCCAGATAAGCTTGGTCAATGACCAATACCGGCTCGGTATACATCCGTACAGATTCACTGAGAGCCATAAGGTCAGCTTTTATGTCAGCTTTGCCCATAAAGCTCCCCAAGAAGAACCTTATATAGCTTGTATGTCAGTTCGGTGTCGTTACAGCAGTATGCGCCTAGCTTCTGCATCGCCTCCTCATCAAAGTCTTCAAGCCGTTTGTTGTCTGTTCGAAAGAGCTCGTCCCCTTTCACACCCAGGTCGTGTCGCTCGGCACAGGCGCTGAGAGAGTGTTTAGTCCCCCCAAGTACACCATCCACGAGGCGAGATAGGGCCATCGTGCAGATATAGAGCCTCGGTTTTTGGATCTGTGGGAATTTCCAAAGGAGAATAGAAGCATCAAAAATAGCGTTGTGGGCGATAAGAGCGCTCGTTGAGAAGTCAATGCTGGCTAAATGGTCTTTAAGATTGGGGCCTGAGACAAACTGTGCTTCGTTCTGAGCGACTTTTGTCGAGCATCCGAGAATCTGGAACCTCGGGTCGTTTAAGTACTCCTCTATGGTCATTCGTGTAAGCGAATATTTCTCACCCCCCCGCTTGACCGAATAATACGTCTCGAAATCTATCGTCACCGTGTTCATTCTTCGGCCTCATCCAGGTAGGCTGAAACTAATTCTGGGGGGGTATCAGAATCCAGGGGAATTCCTGGCTGGCTCCCAATTTCCACGAGCCATTCCTCAAGCCTAATAAAATCAGTCTTGTCGGTGACCACAATGGCCGTTCCGCATGACTGCTCGATTTTAGAAAGCTCATATGCCTGGAGCCGAGTCACCCTGTTTCGCCCAAATTTACACTCAATGGCGATGAAGTGGCCTCGTGGGGGTAAGCAAGCAATTAAGTCAGGAATCCCCGCTCTCGAAAAAACAGAGGCGGCGGGATAAAAGTAGTAAGCACCCAGACGCTGTAAAATCGCAGCGCATTTTGCTTTGACTCTACGTTCCGGTGTAGCCACTACATGAACCCCGGAACAAGGAAGCGACCCTGGGCCAAGGAAAGGAAAAACTCAGCGCCAGGGTCGCTTCGCTGGAGGAGGGGAACACTTCCTCCCCCAGCAAGAAAAATATAGGCGGTGGTAAAGTTACTCGCCACTATTTTCTGTACCGGGTAGTGGGGGGCCTACAATTTCGGTTCTCGGATATTTTGCTGTGCCGTGTCGCAAGCTCTCCCGAGCAGCTTCCAAGATAGCCTCCAAAGACTCTGCTCCGCCTCGGGATGTCTCACAAAAAAAATCTATGACCTCTTCGCCTCCATGGGAGTCAATCGCCTCCTTCAGAGACATATGTAAAACTCGGTACAAATCACGCGCTTCTGTAATTCTACGCATCCTCAATTTCGCAACAATAGTCACCTCTTTAAAACGATGTC
>TARA_R110002020_G_scaffold21429_2_pt1 | contig 18661 bp, 17 predicted proteins | sample TARA_R110002020 | Tara Oceans TARA_R110002020 (sample SAMEA4396489) | marine metagenome | biome: Westerlies Biome; feature: [MES] marine water layer (ENVO:01000295) within the mesopelagic zone...; material: water (ENVO:00002006), including particulate matter (ENVO:01000060) such... | reverse complement strand
GCTTAGTAGTGTTGTTGGTACTTTTGATGGAACCGAAGTTATAACGGAAGATGTCAGGACTGACGGATATATAGGATACGCTTCCCAGACAGAAAACTTTACTATAGGAGAAACCGTAAGAGGATCAGTGACAGATGCGACTGGCGTAATAGAACACGATACAGACCTCGACACTGGTTTTGGAACACTAAGGCTTAGTGGTGTTGTTGGTACTTTTAACGGAACCGAAGATATAACGGAAGATGTCGGCACTGGCTCTGCGACATCTAATACGGTGCTGACTAATCGACAGTCGCCTTTGTCTGGCTCTGCGACATCTAATACGTTGCTGACTACTGGCTCTGCGACATCTAATACGGTGCTGACTCCTGCTATGCCCTTCGAGTCTGATGGGGTGGCAGAAGAAGTCCAAGGGTATGCCAACTACACTCAAGACAACGGGACAAAGACGCTAATTGCGCTAACGACCAAGAATGTGTACTCTTATAACTCTGGCAACGACACTTGGACTGTAAAAAATGCGGGGGCAGGGGCCACAATCAGAGATGGTGACACTGGATCAGCTAATAAGTACATATGTGTATTTAGCCACACATCAGATGATAAGGACTCTTATCTCGCTTATGATATACAACCAAGCTCTCCTACAGAAAGAAGTTTTACTTTAGACACCATATTAACTGGGCAAACATCTGGCGCAGAAGCACTTATTGTTGGGGATCTTGATGTGGGTGCTGCGGGGATTTTAACTCTAAAGAACGTGCAGGGCATATTCGAAGACAATGAGGCCTTGCACGATAGCACAGATCCTTACGGCCTCGGTCAATGTAATGGGACGATAACGACAGGAGGGGTAGGGGCCAACCGACCCACAACGGGCGACGACCACTCTCGGCTCTGGGCTTTAACCCCTATGGCTAGTGACGGAAACGAAACTTGGATAAATAACACAGAGTATACAAGTGGAACATTTAACGGAACTGATGAGTCCTCAGTACCTAGCTTTACTCACGCTCAACACGCACCGCCAATAACTAACGGACTAGACGCAGGAAGATACCTTGTAATTAACAATGGTATCGACAATATACAGCTATACGACGGTGTTTCAGTATTCCCTCTAAGAAATTATTATGACGATGCTTATGTTTACAGAAAAGCAAAGCAAACAATATTCTTTAATTCGGTGTTAATACAGTTATCGCCTACAGACGGTGGAGTCAAATTTCCTCATCAAGTGCTATGGTCTGCTGTTGGCGATATATTAGATTGGGATGCCACAAGTTCAGCTAGTAACTCTGGTCTATATAATTTATTTGACACATCAGGTGTTATTGTTAGGGGCGAGATTATCGGTGACAATGCCCTAGCTATATACAAAGAAGACGCAATATTCACACTTACGCCATCTGGAACAAACACTGTATTTAATGTACAGCTTAATGTGAATGGGACAGGATTACTCGCTTACGATGCCATAGCTATTCTTGAAGATAGGCATATTATTATATCAACTGAAGGATTCTTTATATTTTCAGGGGGATCAACAGTCGAACCCGCAGGGCGAAATGTATGGAGAGAGTTCATTGAAGATTTAGATTTTGACGCTAAAGAAAGAATTAGGACTATTGTGGATAAGGAAAACACAAGGGTTAAGTTCTATTTCCCGTCAAGAGTTGAGGGGTCATCTTGTAATACTCGTGCAGTTGTGTATGACTATGACGAAAATTGGTGGTCTTTAGAGTCCATGGAAGGAAATGTTACGGCTGTCGGTAACTATAAATCTACTACAGACCGAACATGGATCGCACCTGCCCCTAAAGGGGAATGGAATGACGGTACTTGGGCCACACAAACAGAAACATGGAAAGAAACTAAATCAACGTCAGGGTCATTTATAACTCTATTTGGCAACTCCAGTGGCTATACCACCCAGCAATCAAGTACGGTATACAATGAGCTTAAAAACGGATCTGAGGTGAGTATAACCCAAACGCATGAAACAAAGGACTTCACAAGCGCTGATATAGTAGGCCAAGACTACCAAGACAGGTATATACTGTTCCAAGGGTTGATTTTGGACGCTAAGGGAGATTCTTTGGACATAGACTACTCAACAGACGAAGGTAAAAGCTGGGTAGCCATAAAGGCCAACCAAGCCTTGACAGGGTCTTACGCTAGGTATAAAATAGACTTTAGGGTTACATCTAGGGTTATAAGATTTAGATTTATGAATAATAAGATTAGCTCTTTCTTTAACTTAAGGAACAGGCTCGGCATAAGGTTTATACCGAGGAATAGATAATGGTACTACAACAAACACCACTGACATACAGTTTTAGCCAAAACGCTAAAAACCTATCTACGCAAGTAGGGTCTGTTCTTACTAAGATATATAGCGACTTTAGAAGCGGGGCTACATTACATCTATACGAAGAAATAGATGGTATAGCTAACGTGGATAAGGGAGATTTTGAGAACACCCAGTTAAGACACTACAAAGACTCTTATCTCTCTTATGATGGCCAAACAGTGAACTTTACTTTGAACACTACATTAACAGGCCAAACATCTGGCGCAAAAGCACTTATTGTTAGGGATACTGACGGGGGTACTACAGGGATTTTAACACTAAAGAATGTGTCTGGTACATTCCAGAACGATGAGGAAATAAGAGATAACTCAGACCCTTCTACATACGGGACTGCTACCGTTAATGGGACGATAACGGTAAACAAATATTTGGTAACCAAATTAGATGATACACTATATAAAACACAATGGACAGCACTTTAAAGGTCTGTAGAGGAAGATAAAGAAGGAGATAATGATATGTCGGGAATGGTAACAGCAGCAGTAGTAAATGCAGGGGTTAAGATGGCAACGGACGACAGCGGTGGAGGGTCGTTAGATATTATCAGCAATTTTAATGCTGGCCAAAAAGCGGTTTGGATGATGCTAGTGGCAGACGCTATGGGGGTAGACCCTAGTACCTTAGCGGCTCATAAAGGAAGTTATCAGGCTCTGCTTAAATCAGGGGCGCTTGACGGTCTTGTTCGTATGACCGCTGACGACCCTAGAATAGCTGAAAGAGTCTTCCAAGGCGATAGAGTTGCAGATTTAACCCCTACCCAGCGATCTATTATAGACGCAGCTTTAGGCGACAGCTATCAGTTCCAAAACTACGCAAAGAGTAAGGCGCATCTGGACGAAACTGGTGAGGTTAAGTCGTTCTTTCACGAGAGTCCTGACATTACACCGATAGAATGGGACGAAGATCAAAGAATGACAGTGACAGATCCCTCTGAAGTTCAAGTAGTGGGTGAAGATGGGCCAGAAACAATAAACCCAACAGAAGATATAGAAATAATCCCTGCTGACGAGGTTAATGATGTGGAGGCAGCCATAAAAAGACAGGCTGACGTAAACAAAGAACAAATCCGAAGGAGAGAAACCAGTAGGGCGATAAGAAAAGAGAAAAAGCTAGAGAACCAGACTGCTGAGGCACGAAGAAAAGAAGCCCGCCTAATGGACAGGATTGAGCGATTTACTGAAAATGATAAACCCAATAAGCTAGCAAAAGCAGAAGGAAAACTCGCTAGGCTTCGTGATAAGTATGGGTTTGAAGCGCCAACAGTAGACAGTGAAGTTGAAACACCGACAATAGATAGTGCCGTTGGAACACCAGCAGTAGATAGTGCAGTTGGAACACTGCCAATATCTTCGGATCCCCCTATAGAGGATGCGATAGACGAAGGTGTAGCATATACACAACCAATGACACCTTCGCCAAATACCGACCCCGATCAGTATGCTATCGAGTCTGATTTAGTTGGCGGTGACGCAGAGGAGTTAATAGCCGATACAGGATATGTCCCAAGGGCTGATGGCGGTTTTCTTAACGAGGGAGAGAAAGCTGTTGTAGGTGAAAAGGGGCCTGAGTTGGCTGTTCCAAGAGGAAGTTTAGATAGCTCTATTGCTGGCGCAACACAACGAGCCTTAAGTGGTAAGCCTGCTGCAACTGTTAATTCAGCAACCACAAGCAACCTAATAAACCAGAGCATTGTCAACCCTCTTAACAGACAGTTTAAGGAGAATACCCTACCATCCATAGGCGCAAGTGTCGCAGGCGCAGGGTTCTCTGGTTCACAGCGTGTTAAAGCCACACAAAGAGCTACAGATCAACTACAGAATACTATAGCGGATAAGTCTGCTAAGTTACGGTATGACGATGAACAAGCTAGGCGTGATCTTGCTACGGACGCTGCTGACAGATCTGCCAAGTCTATACAGACAGGTTTAGATGTTCAAAATAGAGATGTGACCCGCAGGGGGCTAGAGGCTAATGTGGCTTCAACAGAGGCTGGCACAGCTTCAACAGAATTTAATACCAGAAGGGGTAAGAGCTTGCTGGCAACAGATATAGAGAGTGCTGAAACTGCTATCGAAACAGCGTTAAAAGGTTTAGATTTCACAGATGCTTCTATTGCCAGATTGGGACAACTAGCCGAAAGAGAGATACTAGAGCAGGACAAGCTATCTAAAGAAACAGAACACAGGTTTAAAGCGGGTGGCATGGCCGATAAAGAATTAGACGAGCTAGTGCAGACCATCAAAAAGTCAAAACAGGATGAGCTAATTAAAGATGGCGAGGCCATCGCAAAAGACATAGAGAATAGACGGGCGCATTATGACTACCTATTAGACACTGCTCAGATAGAACAACTTCAAAACCAAGATGAGCTTTGGGGCGATATGGAATACATAAGAGATAGAAATACGTTTATTGATACAAGCTACAACAACTTAACGAGTCTGGTAGACAAGAATACACAAACCTCAGTAGCTACTCCAGACTAAGAAGAATAATAAGAAAAAGGAGATCATTATGGGAAGAATGGGATTTATAGACCTTAGAAGAAGGGGTGGGCGTAGCGCAAAAGAAGACGCTCTCTCTGGTATTGCAAGTGCATTTTCTAAGCGGGCGGAGAGAAAACACGCTGCGGATTTAAGCAGAGAGGCTCAAGACAAGGCTATTCAGGCTAATAGAGATGCTGCTGCCGAGAGAGAGGCTGCCGACATACGCAAAACTGAGGATGCACGAGCGTATGCGGAGAGAAAACAGGCAGGGCTAAATGATATAGCAGCAGAAAAGGCAGCGAAGGAAGCTGCCAGAGATTTGGCTATAAAAAAAGTCGATGACGCTAAGAGTCTATTTAAGCAGCACATATCATTAGCCCAAACTATAAACGACCCTACAGATCGTGCGCAAGCTATAAAAGAAGCTACGAACATATACAAACAATTACACACACGCCCTGAGATTGCCCGTTTTTATAGTATTCCTACCGACCAAGAGGCTTCTAACACAGCCATAGAAGCCATAGGGGTAAGAAAAAGCCCTGCTGTAAGTTCCGCAAGTAAGAACAGTTTTGCCCTACAGCAATCAAATGATAAGTATGGGGGAATACTTGCAAATCAGGTATCCCTCGACGATGAAAACTATCGAATGTTGCAAAACGGTACAGGTGCAGGTGTAGGTAAATTCTCAAACATGAGTATACAAGGAGTGCCTGAATCTGAAACAGGCCGAACAGGGTCGAAAAGACAGCAAATGCTAATGGATTCAACTGCTGATATTAACGGTGATGAGCCATTATCAGCGATTGACCTCCATAAAACCGATGCGTGGAAAAGAAAACAACGTAGCGGTGTTACTAAGGATAATCTTATGCCTGAGGCTAATCTTATGCCTAGGGATATGGGCTTTCGTGATAGAACAATAATGGAAGCGGAGTTAGCATATAGACTTAATCCTCACGATGAGAGATTTGTTACTGAAACATACGAACAAAAACAGAAGAAAATAAATCTTGACACAGCTAATAGGTTGAACGAAATAGCCATACAAAAAGGTAAAGTAGTCGAAACTAACGCTGAAACAGCCCGAATAAACGCAGGACTTGCAGAAAGTAAAGGTAGGCAAGACGCTCAGAATAATCTTTTTATTAAGCTCCAAAACAATCTCAGAACCTTTGCAGTAGCTATCGCTAATCAATATGGAACAAATGAAGACCCTGAAGGGATGAAAAATCTAATAGCCGCTGCTGAGAATGGAAACCAACACGCAATTTATCTATTAGACGGGCATGATAAAGCATTTCACAGGATGACTACTGGCGGAAGTATTAATAATCTTATAGATGAGGAATTTAATATTCCACCGTCTGCGGGTGGCGGTGCAGGCGGTTTGGGGAATCCACACGCAAACATAACTAAGGCCATGGGGTATGTGCCAAGTGAGTCAAACGAAGGTGAAAACAACTTTAGAGATATGAGAAGACCGCCTGAAGAAGAAGTGCTTGAGCCAGTAGGATCTAGCGGGCCACCCTCTATTGGCGGGCTTTATGGCTCTGAGTTGGCAAATTCTAACCATTTAAAACCCTCCCAAAGAAGTATTTCTAAAGGAAAAGACCTAATGAATAAAATCCCTTCTGATGTTTTAGCTGAAATATGGGCGCTTTATGATGCAGGCAAAAAAGATCAAGCATCAGCATTAAGGGATATAGAAGTAGCTAAATTAGGGACAAAATAATGCCGATAACAGATGATGAATTTGCTTTATTCTTATCAGGGGGAGGCGCAACAGACCTCTTAGAAGAACCTACTATAAAGAAAAAGAAGGCCAATCAAGATCTGATTTCAGACTCTGATTTCGCTTCTTTCTTATCAGAAGGGTCTTCTCCCGATGTTCAGGAACCTCAATTACAGAGGCCGACAGGGACATACGGGCCAAAATTTAATGCAGGAAGCATAGACTCAATCTTTAACCATTCCCAACACAATATAGATACAGGCAATTATGCTAGAGTTAATGGTGGCATCGCCACCTCCAACTCTATGGTAGTTAATGAAGATAGGCTAAATAATAGGCGAACTACATTAATACCTTCAGTATATGACGGCAGGATTTTAGAAAAAGATGAGGCAATACAGAGAGCATTAGAGGCAGGTGCTGACAAGTGGCCCACTTATGACACTATTGACGAAGCCATAGCGGATAGCAGATGGGCGAGTAAGATGATGTCCCAGCAAAGAGGCTTTTCGGACTTGCTTGAAAAAGAACCACAAAGCTCTCCAATATCTGATGATGATTTCGCTTTATTCCTATCTGGAGAGGAAGAACCAGAATTAAACAGAGCCAAGCAACCTTCATCGGGAACTGATGAAAGCGTATTTGAACAATTAATAGACGCACCTAAAGACTTCGTGGTTGAAGCAGGAAAGGGCCTTGTTCAGGGCGGTATAGGAATGGCTAGCGGGGTAACCAACCTAGCGGGATTAGGTGCTGATATGCTTGGGTTCGATGAAACATCCGAGAGCTTGATGCAAACAGCCAAAGATATACGAGGGTCAGGTGTTGCCAAGGCAACGGCTTTGGATGTTGCTAGCTTTGGGGATATAAGTAATGTTGAAGATTTTGCTAAGTGGGCAGGTGGCGTATTTGGTAGCACCGCACCTCTTATGGTAGCTTCAGGTGGCACTGCCTTAGCGGTTAGGGCTGCGCTTCCTACGGTAGGCAGGTGGGCAGCACTTGCAGCAGGTGGCGCTGTCACAGGTGCTGAGGCCACAGGAAACCTTCATGGGGACATATTTGAAGCAACTGGAAGTACAGACCACAAAGCTGAGGCTATTATTGGCGGTATCGCATCAGGTACGCTTGAGATGATCGGTGTTGGCTCTATATTAAAGAAATTCGGTATGCTTAAAGAGGTCAAGGAAAAAGTAGTAGAACGGGCTTTAAAGAATGGGTTCAAAGAAACAATTAAGGGTGGCTTGAAACAGGCAGGTGTGGAAGGTAGCACTGAAGGACTACAAAGTATCGCTACACAGCTTGCTATGTATAGCGCAGACGAAACCAAAGACATCTTGAGTAGCGAGTTCGGCATAGAGCTAGCGAGAAATATTAGGGACTCTGTTGCAGGTGGTGCTTTAGTTGGTGGGGGATTAGGAGGGCTTGGTTCTTTTAAGAACGTAACAAAAGAGAATAGAGCCATTAAAGATGCCGAGCTAGCCAAAGACGTAGCAGAAGGACGGTTGGCGGTTACTCAAGACGGGAAGATAATAGAGCTAACAGAAACCCCGCCTGAGGGACTCGACATCGGAGAAACGCCCCTCTCTGAGGGTAAAGTACCAGAGATGGGCGATCTTCCAGCAGAGGACAATCTGACGCAACCTGAGGGCGATCAGACATATGTCTATGAGAGTCCTGTTGATAAACAGACATTTACCGATGAGCAAACCACCAGTGTGGCGCTAGAATTAGATTATGGCGACGGTGCGCCATATCACGAAAAATTCCCAGAATTTGGTAAGTTATCTCCAGAGCGCAAGGCTGAGGTAACTAAAAACATGATAAACTACGTTACTGCTGAAATAGAATCATTAACGGGTGTAAAAGTTGTAAAGTCAGAGCATGGAACTGGCTATTGGCAGAAATGGGAATCTCCAAACGCTAGTTTAGAACTCGTAGGCTCTAAAGAGGCTACTAAAGAGGCTATGTCAATTTTAGGTCGTGTGCTACAGCAGACAGAAGTGTATGGCACTAAGTCTAGTACCAATAGAACTGAGGCTACTATTCAAATATTTAGCCCAGAGTTGACTGAAAAAAATCGTGGCATCTTGTATAAAGCGCTGAGGGAGGAGTTCCCTGATGAGAAAGGAGATCTCTATATAGAGGGTTCATCTCCAACGACTGTTACAATTGACGGGGAAAATATCCCCGCATCAAATTTTGGTATAAAAACAGACAAGATCACAAAAGAAGATGCCATGGCTTTAATGAAGCCTACTTTAGACAAACTAAGCATTGGCGGGCTCAAAACGCAAGCCGTTGGGACAGAAAAAGTGAGTGTCACCAATGATTGGACTAAAAATAAAGCTGGCGAAGACTATAGATTAGGGATAAGTGAAGAATCAGTCATTAATGATCTTATCCCCCGCTTTGAAGAAAAACTCAAAAGAGAACTTGCAGGAGAAAAAGACCCACCGATCCCAAAACTTACCACCCAAACAGAAACAGAGGGTGTAGCTGTACCACAAACCAAAAACCTTGAAGTCCAAGTGGTAGAGGAAACCAAGGAAGTTCACTCTCCGTCTAATACCGAGAAGTTCCTTGCTATCAATAAAAGGCTTCCTGATTCTTTGGAAAAGAACCCGACTGACGAAGCGGTGGCTGAGTATGATTCCCTCAGTTCAACACGAAAAAATAGAGCTAGGGTTGAGTTTCAGAAGGTAGCCCCAGAAGATGTTGGCGTTAGAACAGATACCTTTAGCGATCTTAAAAAGGACGAGATAAAATCTCTGCTCAAGAAAAGGGAGTTTGCTCAAAAGCTAGCAGAGTCAGCTAAAGGGAAGAACATTAAAAAAGCTAACGATTCCTTAAGAGTTATAGACGACAAGCTCAGGGCGCTGACAGGCAAGAAGGTGATTAATGTTGGCGAGTTACACTCTTTAACTAAAAAAAGCGAAAAAAAGACAAAAGTGATTAAAGCTAAAGGGCCTGCGGTAACTCCTAAAAAGCCTAACCTAGAAGCAACTGCTGAAATTGCCCAACCAACAGGCCTAGCGGATACAAGCACTACCGAAGCAAAGGTTGACCCTTCAGGAATAGAAGCTGCTCAAGCTGTTGCTTTGGAGTCAAGACCTGCTGATGAGATTGTTTCTTCTGTTGCTGACCAAGTTAAGGCGCTAGAGCAAGTAGCTAGCACTATACCCGCTAGGAATACAAAACAAAGGGCGAAGATTCTAGCTAAGATTAATGAGGGAAGAACCCATATAGGGTTAGACCCTTTAACAGACTTATCTGAAGCGACGCAATTAGTGGGTAAAGGGTTAAAAGTTAAGCGCAAAAAAGCAGACAGTTCCCTTGAGTTTGCCAGATTAAGCAGTACGCTAGATCGACTAAAAAAGTCGGGCAACTTTAAAGGCACAGAGATTGCACAAACTTCCTCTAGTGTAAAGGCTACCCGAAAAGATAACTCACTTGAGAAGAAGTCTTCCACTAAGGTGGAAGCAAAGCCAATCAAAGAAGCGCCTAGCACTACTCCTGTGTTTAAACTGACAGAAGGAGAAATAGGTAAGAAGCGCATGGGTACTGTATATAAAAAGGTAACTGCTCGGTACAAAGAAATGCCTGAATCAGAGCGAAGTGGCATGGCTGATATAAGCACCCTTAGGAATAAAGACCAAATCAATAGGGGCATTGAATTTGTGTCTAAAGATATTGAGAAGGCCTTTCAGGTTCTTGAAGACCCTAGCAAGGTTCCCAGTGATCTACTGTATTCAACTGTGACTGTGGTATTAGATGAGGTTATGAAGGGTGTCACTAACCCTGATGTTCAAGCAAGGTATTTATCGGCCATAGCGAACCAGACCACAAGGTTCGGAACACAGGCAGGTAGAGAGATACAGATGTTTTCTAACCTCAAACCAGAGGGGCCTGCTAAACTAGCTATGGAAATAACCAAGAGCAATATAGAAAATCTTGGTGGAGAGAAGAAGGTCAAAGAAATAGTCAAGGCAGAGATACTAAAGATAAAGAGTGAATATACGGGAATAAATAATCTTACAAAAGGAGAGGTGATTTCAGTAGTGGAATCGCTTAGTTGCTAATGGCTTCTTGTGTACCAAAATATATGGTTGAGAAATTTGCTAAGGATGTGAGATCTGGGAAGGTTAATGTTGATAAACTCATGAAAGCAAAAAACTCTGAAGCTCGAAGGGATATTTTGAGATTAGCTTTTGAAGATAAAGCTAACCTTATCAATGCTGACGTTGAAAAGGCATTAACCCTAAAGAATAAAGAAGCAGGCGTAGATAGGTGGTTACAGAAGGCGCAAGGGCTAGCCCCAGACGGCAAGCCGTTAAAAGAAACTGATCGAAGTATGCAGGGTAAAATCCAAAGGGCAGGAGATCTCTTGACTCCCGAAAATGAAGATGCGTACCTTGAGGACTTAGTTGCCAGAAAACTAGGTATGGCGATAAGCCCAGAAAACACAAGCAAACTATTTGAACTATCTAATAAGCTAGAAGAAAAAGAAGTCGGCACTATTCCATACGGAGAAGCATTTATTGAGTTAAATGAGTTTATGAAAGAGGCTAAGATAAAAAGGAAGCTGACTGCGGTAGAAAGCATTATGGAGAATACCGCAGAGGCTATATCTACACTTACTCGTGGCATAAAGACCGCTTTTGATGTATCTGCGCTAGGCAGGCAAGGCGGTGCGTATATTGGGACAAAAGAATGGAGAAGCGCAGCAAAGAATCTAGTGTCAGGCCCGTTAGGCGGACAAGGGTACATAATGAGCGAAGAAGCTATGAGGGATTTGAAGATAAGAGTCTACTCCAGCCCTCACGCTAAAATCTTGCTAAAGAACGCCAAGCACTTAGGGCTAACCATGTTTGGCGATAAACTATCAGACAGGGAAGAAGCGTCTGGTTCTAAATTTAATAAGTCAATCCCTTTAATATCTCACTCGACAAGGGCTTATGAGGGATTTCTTAATGACCTGCGCTCGGCACGAATGGAAACCCTCCTGAATGAGTTTGACGCTCTTGGTGACCACCCATTAATGAATGACGCTGAGATGCAGGCAGACCTAGCTAAATCTATATCCGCAGCAACTGGTCGGGGGTCTTTGGGGCCTGCTGAGAAGATGTCATCAAGCCTTGCTACAATATTATTCTCCCCTAAATGGGTCGCATCACGATACCTTTTTGTTGCCAACCCTATTATAAAAAGAGATTTTAGTGAGAATTTACTAGGCAAGGCGACCCCTGCATCTATCGAGGCTAGAAAAGCACTAGGAAGAACTATGGGGTTAGCAGCGAGTTTAATGGGTCTTGCTTTAGGGGCTTCGCTACTAACAGATGAGGACGATGATTTGCACGTAGAGGTAGACCCTAGGAGTTCAGACTTTGGTAAAGTCAAAGTGGGGAACGTGAGGTTTGACGTAACCTTGGGTCTGGGGGCGTATATAACCCTGCTAACAAGACTTCTTCCAACATTTATTCCGTTTATGGAACCCAAAACGAAAGACCTATATACAGGGAAAGTGAAAGAATTAAGCGGAAGACAAAGAACCTCCCTATTAACGGCTTTTGGTGTTAATAAATCATCACCCTTAACAGGTGTCATGGTAGATTATTTTAGGGGGCATGACTTTAATTACAATGATGTTAGCGACCAATCACTTGGTGAGCGGGGAAAGTATTTATTCAACGCATTAGTAACGCCCTTAATAGCATCTGAAACAATCGAGGCATATAAAGAATCAACAGATGGAAAAGTGTCAAAAGAGGTGATGGCTGCGCTAGCTTTTGGCGCAGGCCAGTTTGGCATAAGCACATCTTCATATAAGGTTAAACCAAAGAAAAAGAAAAAGAAAAAGAAACCATACAAACCATTCAAAGGCGGTTTATCTGGCCTAAGGTAAGCGGTGGGTTTCAAATTATGACCTATAAATCGATGTTTAAAGCCTCTACAATCAATGATCTCTATTTAAAGGTGATATAGTGCCAAGTTAAATAATTAATCAATTCTAGGACTCTTAAACCCCGATTTATAGGCCTGTTTGTAGAGCTTTTTTATTTTCTCTCCGTAGCCAAGAGTCTTGTCCTTTTTTTCTCCGTTAGGCCCACCATTATGTATGCGACCCAAGATAACTAACTTTTCCAGAAAAGTTCCTTCCATGTTTTTTGGCGACCAGTAGCCAATATGGATTTTAGCCATTTCGACACTTTTTTGCGTGTCATTGCGATCAGCGTAGGTGAACCTGTTTTCCCCCAGAATCCTATTGACCTCACGAACATATATTCTGTGTATCTGTAAAGAGCCAACCGCTTCGCCATTATCGCCAATAGCGTTGGGATCTCCAGAAGATTCAATCTGGATAAGGATAGGCATTAATATCAACAGTAGCGTTTCCATTAGTACATCTCCATGGGGAATTTACTCTCCCCATCAACCAAAGAAACATAAGCGTCTAGTAGTCGATAGTAATGTTCTTCGGCTGTGATAGTCGGTTGCATCTTTTTGCTACCTTCTTGCGCCCACCAGTTAAACCTATACTTTAGATGGTCTTCTTTTTCAAACTTCTTTTTGAAGCCCAATACGCTATTGTAGTCGTAATGTGGCGACCACTCTCTGTTATAGGCATGGCAAGACTTACATAAAGCAATGCCATTGTTAAGACTATATCTATGTAGGTAATTGTTCCGACCCACTATATGATGTGCGTCTAGGTTCTTGACCATGCGCCCAAACCTATCTAGCTCTGCATCTGTGTTGCATAGTTCGCAACCGCCTGCCCTTTGTCTTACAACTAACGACCAAAGGGTTAGGGCTTCTTTATCAAAGTTAGGTTTACCGCTCTTTTTTTTCTTATGGGATTTTGGAAGGTTGGCTTTTATTCTGGCTTCTATTTCAAACTGTTCCATGGGATACTCCAACCCCGCACCACGATTGGTACGGGGCTTGTAAGGGGTTACAGTTAAAACGGAATGTCGTCCGACCCTAGTCTTCCTACAACCGCAGAAACCCCTGATGACTCACTCTCACTACTCTTACTTTTTCCAAGCGGGAAATCTACCTTTGTCACATTCAAGGTTATCTTACTTCTTTTAGCCCCAGAGGTTTTATCTTCCCAATTATCTTGCTTAAGGTCGCCAGACACACCAATAGCTTTTCCTTTAGTGAAATATTGATTGACCATCTCTGCTTGTTTACCCCACGCATTACAATCAAGAAAAACAGTGTTCTCGTACTCACCTTTGCCGTTAGTGCAGGCAACACAGAACTTAAGCAAACTGGTTTCTTTAGCCCCCACTTTCTTAATATCTTCTATTCGTGCAATATACCCATCTAAATTTGTTTGATTCCGCATAGCTTTGTTCCTTATATAATTAGTTACTGGCTAGTTTTATTACTAGCCCAGTTTGTTCTCGTTAGCTACTCGCTAACCAATTCTCTATTAGGGATTGTTAGTCCCAAGTCTGCCAGATACTCGCTAACATCATCTATAAACTTGGAGAACTTCACTTTATTTATTTTAGATAATGACGGAAGAATCTTATACTCTACCCCTTCGATGTCCATAGTTTCGATGGGCAGAAACTTAGTCTTTAATATTCCATTACACTCGTCAAGAGAGTAGCCAGTGTAGTCAGAAAAAGCTCTTAACAAGATACCCCTGTATAATCTCATCTGATTAACACTCTTGTTATCCGACCTATACATTTCAACCATGTACTTGCCGTCAGACAAAGACGAAACCAGTGCGTCTAGGTTTGGTGTGGCTTTGTGGTTTTCAATGATTATCTCTATCTCGTTATGCAAGTACAACACTCCTGACTGCCTCGTCAGCTAACTTGTCCCACAAATCGTCGTCCTCTGCAATGTCCTCTATAGCCCCTGCGTCCACCCCTATCCCGTTACACAGCAACTTAATATAGTTTAACCATGCCTCTTTTGTAGCAGGCGCACCACCCTCAAGCAATACAGCGGTATTCTTAAAGAACATTACCTTTTTGGTGTTTTCAGCCTCTTTCTTTTTTTCCTCCAAAGAAGCTACATACTTATTATCATCAAACTTCCCTTCAAATACATCAGAATTAAAGCCCATTCGAGAGAGAGCCTTGGTAATAGCATCGGTTGACACCTTCTTAGCGAAGTCAGTGTCTTCTTTAGCCCCCTGCTTAATAGAGATAGACGAGCTTATAGAAAATGGATTTATTTTCGTGCCGTCCTTTTCTTTTTTACATATAACCATAGTCGCTTGGTATAGGCATAAGGAGTCAGTTATCATAGTGAACTTTTCTCCTTCCACCCACCAACCCTGACCATAAGCACCGAACTGCTCAGTAGCTTCTTTGAATTGGGACTGGGCGCATATAGCGGTGAATCCCCCACGTTGACTTACTTTCTTTGTCCTGCATGGGTCTGTGACGCATACGGAATACCATAGTTTCATGTTGTCTTTGCTCATTCTTTTTTATCCTTTTCTGTAGGTTTAAATAATAGCCTGTCTTCTTGTGTTAGTCCTTACAAGGATTATACCTCTTTACCGCCTTCCATAGCGCAAAGGCACAATTAAATACTTCCAGAAGTTCAGCCTCGTTGTCCCAAACGTGTATATGAGCCTCCCTGCTCTTGTCGTTCCTTGACAAATACACGTTGACGCACTTCACATCATCACCCAATCTTAGTCCTTGTTTGTATGCAACCGCCTGATACCCGTTATCTGGATAAGCCACCACTTCTTGACCTTCTTTTGTATCTTTAGTTTTAATATCGACAATCGCCTTTGTACAGCGTATGTCAATTTTACCTCCATACCCTAATTCTGAAGCAAAGGGTTCTTCGACACTAACAAGAGTTAGCCCAGACTGTTCCCACCACGTTGCGAACGCTTGTACTGCGTGTCCTATTTCGTACCCGTCATAAACAGAACAAATCTCTCCATGTGCTAAGTACATCTCTACGCCATAATGAATAGCTGTTCCCCAATTCGCAGCTTTCTCCGCAGTAGCTGAGGCATCTATGTTTAGTCTTCTGGCAAAGGATTCTTCCGACTCACCCTCAATTACTGGCAGGGTAAGTGCCGACAGAACCGCTTGGTTTGTCTTCCATGTGTCCAGCGTGGGGTTATCTATTATCTTGGTTATAGTAGTGACAGATGGTACTAGGTTGAGCTTCCTTGCGTCCCTGAGAGTTGTCCTGCGCACTCCCCTTCTTGGGTCTTTATAGGAAACTTCATAGCAAGGTTCGCCATCTTTGGTATACCAATGACTGCTAGATTGGCTCGTTATCACCAGAGTCCTCCATAAGGTCTGTGTTTGCACGAAGCAAATACGGGGCTGTATTAGGGTCTTCGGGATACTCACTAAATTGCAAGCCGACTTCAGCCTTTGCCCTTGCAATTTTAAGGTGTTGGGTTAAGCGCTTGGCAAACCTGTGCATCTCGTTGCACTCATACTCTATCTGCATTAGTTGTTGAGCTAAATCTACATCTTGTATTATCACAACAATAACCTTTCTTAAAAAAAAGAGTAACAGCCTGCTTTGTCGCCAAACTCTGATGCAAACCATTACTCTACTAATTATATTGGAAGTGCTTGACGACGCTTCATACCATACAGTATAACACAAAAAGAAAGGGATCAAAGAACTATTTTATATTTTTATAAAAAAAAGCCTGCCAGATAACAAACCAATCTGACAGGCTACAAAGAAAAGCAAAATTTTAATAGACCCAATTAAGGGTAGACATCCACCTCCCTTAAATAGTAATAATACGGCTCTTGGCAGCACTAGCCCCAAAACGCTTTACCGCTTTATAGACTAGCCACGCACGAAACTTGCTCATTCCCTCGCTTTCGCAAATTTTCTGTAAGATTTTATCACATTTATCCCTGTCCTCTATCCCTATAACTCCTTCCCTGATTAGTTGGTATAAAGCGTCATGGACTAACGCCCCTAGCATAATATTCTTCGTGTCAATAGCGCCTGATGCGCCATCCCAAGTGTATCCTTTCTTAATCAACAGAGTTTTACCAAACAATCTTAGGTACTCACATTGGCTTTCTCTTAGTTCGACAATGTCTACCTCTATACAACAATTGGAATGTAGCTTGTATTTATACGGCTTTCTTTTTTTATACTGCATTACTTAATTCCTCCCTGAAGACGCTAGCGCCCCCCTCTTTGCTTTTGATAAACCTATTATTAACGTGATTTGTGGATTTCACTACATCACGAACAGTCCCTTTCTTAGAATTTTTCTTAGAAAATACATAGTAATGACTCTTTAGCCTGCTGTTACCCATAACCTTTGCTCTTTCAAGTTCTTTTTTAATTAGCGATTTGTCTTTAGCTACTGCATTGTCATGGTAGTGCTGTGTTGCGCCCACAACATCACCTGAGTGAAATATAGACAGGTAGGCTTGGTATGACTTAGTGAAACAAGAGTAGGGAAAACTTGTATTGATAGTGGATAGCCACTCTCTTGTAACATAATCTGTTTTGAACTCACGAATAGCCTCGTCCCAACCTCTGGTCTTTACAGTATAAGCAAACTCTTTTATATACCTATTGTTATTGCTAGCAGGTTTACTGCCACTGGGTCTGTTCTTTAAGATGATGTTTAACAAATCAGACGCTGAAGGAGGAAACGCACTACCGTTTTTGGCATGGAATCTATGATGTTTTAGTGCTTTATAAAAATCATTGTAGTCGGCACTGTTCTCGAATAAGCAAATGTTAAACTCTCTTAGTATGCGAGAGGTTAGCTTGCTTAAGGCGCTTGGGTATAGTTCTTTAAGGGTTTCTGTTATTCGTCTGCCTTGCTCAATAAACTCTGCATCGTTAAGCTGATTTATCGGTTCACTGCTCAAATATAAATTAGCTTTATTCATATGCCACATCCAAAAACTCCGCACACGCCTCGGCATAGATTTTAGAGATACCATTATCGGGTTTTCTTCTTACCGACTCAAATCTTGGTAGCCTACGGCATAAAAAATCAACACGATAAGCGCAATGTTCGCAACTGCTATCTTTCCATGACGACTTTCCAGAACGCTCGGCATGAAAATTATTAGTGTCTGCGTAATCCTTCATTCCTAACCTGCTTTCTTTGGTTCTAGGGTTGTTTAAGTTTTGGATATTCCATTCTCTTTGTGCCTAACTAGCACAAGAGGGGTCTTGCTGAACGCTCTGTCTGTTAGAGAGCGTCTGGGTCTTTCGGTGGGTCTGGTAATACATCGGGGTCGCTCTCGTCTGTTGTTGAGAGCAAAAAGGTAGGTGGGGTTAAGAACGTGTTACGTGCTTTTTCCCGTAACAATTGGGCTAATGGCGATTGACCACAACCAGTAAAAGAGAAAACAATAGCTACAACTAAATACAATTTAAACGATTTCATAATAAAACTCCATATCTTGTTGGTTATTCAGAATCTTCCATAAACATTCTGTTTGTCTTGTTGAACGGTAGAACAATAGGCTCGTAATCATATAGCAACATCTGGTTACAACGGCATAGCCTTTTGCCGTCGAGATGGTCAAAAACTGGGGGAGAAATACGATAGGCGCACAGTGGGCATTGCCAATAATCCACTTGCCTGATTCTATATTTAACAACCATGGCTTCCTTGCCGACTTCTCTTTCTTATCGGTGTCTTTGTTCTCTATTTCCTAGCTCACATGACGGAGGTTGTACCACAACATCGCCAAGGTTAAGCGAAGCTATCTTGTCTTCAACCAGTTTGGCATACCCTGCAATATCACGCCAACTGTCTTGGTCGTTAGCGTCCCCTATCAGTATACGCCCTATCTTGACACATATCATCTCTAGGCTTTCTTTGTGCCAATACCCAAGGTTGTTCCATTTTGGGCTACGAGCCATCACCTGCTTCAAAATTTGTATCATCTCTGATAGGTTGTCATAGTTTCCGTATTTTTCTGCCCGATTTTTAAGTGTATCGTTAATTGACACTATCTAACCTCATCCCTTGGTTTGTATATTCTCCATAAAGCACTCGACAAGTCTTTCCCAATTATTTCCACCTTCTCCTCAGACAAGCCCCAATCCAGAGCGTGTATC
>TARA_R110002020_G_scaffold161123_2_pt1 | contig 18673 bp, 33 predicted proteins | sample TARA_R110002020 | Tara Oceans TARA_R110002020 (sample SAMEA4396489) | marine metagenome | biome: Westerlies Biome; feature: [MES] marine water layer (ENVO:01000295) within the mesopelagic zone...; material: water (ENVO:00002006), including particulate matter (ENVO:01000060) such... | reverse complement strand
GCCTTGCCCTTTCGTTTAGCTGCGGTTGTAGCTGCATATTCAGAACTACTAAGAGCAGCAATAGCTTTGCTAGGTAAGTACCGCTCGCCAGTCTCACTAGACTTTTTGCCAGACTTGGTGCGCCACTTTTGCTTGCCCCAGTTAAGTAATGACTTCTGCGGCTTCTTCATTTGTAACCGCCACCAGCAGCCTTATAACGCTTTGCTAATAGTTGAGCCTTTCTTGCTGACCACTTGCCAGCAGCAGTCCCCTGCACATTAGCCGCCTTTATTCTGTTGAACAAAGACTTCCGCATTGTTGGCTTTGTATAATTACCAGCAGCATTAACCGCCATTTTGTTCCTCGCTTATGTTTCTTTGACTGCGAAACTTTTCACTAACAGTGCTTTCCATCTTCTTAACTTTCTTCAAAAGATTCTCGCGCTTTACACTTGTAACCATCTGCCCATCAGAAGTGCCAAGAAACTCCTTAACCTTTCGTCGTAACTTAGTCACCATAGAATAATCTTCGGGCATACTTTCTAATTGCTTAGAGAGCAACGAATAACGCGCATTCATTCTATTGCGAGGCGACTGACCTTTAGGCATTCTTTTTCTTCTTTAACGCCATAACCCGTTTCTTCAAACTGTCAGGCAAAGTATTTTGCGCCTTACTCAATAAAGACTTTTTAGGGCGACCAACCTTAGTTCCGTAAGTTCCTTTACCACTAGGCATTTATTTCTCCTCTCGCATTAAGACTTCTTCTTTTTCTTCGCAACTTTCTTTACTGGCTTGGGCGCTGGTACTGGATCAGGGCCACGAACAAGACGCCTAGCTGTCGGCAATCTAGTTGCCCCAGTGTAAGTATGATCCCCTAAAGTATGGGTAGCACCTTCATAAAGCTCGTTGTCACCATTCGTATACCAAGCCATTAATATTCTCCTAGCGTAGATTGAATTAAAGATCGGGGCTTCTTGCCCTTTCTTTTATAAGGCGTGTCTAGCAAAGGAGCCTCGCCGCGATTAACCTTCTGAGTACCTAACGAGGGAAGAGGATCAGCCTTCTTTTTCTCAACAGCAGCAGGTGCAGCCTTGCTCTTACCGCCAAAAAAATTCGTTTTCATGCACATAGCTAACTCTTCCTATTCTTCCTAGCAAACGCTCTGGCAGATTCCTTACTACTAAATCCCCATTTCTTTAATGCTAACTTCAATCTAGTGGGACGCCCCTTGCTGTCTTCAAGGGGGCCAGCCATGCCTCCAAATCTAGCAGCAAAAGAAACTCGACGGCCATGAGTGCCGCTACCTTGAGGAGCCTTTAAATTAGAACCCTCCTTGCGCTTGAAATAAGCACGACCCGCAGCATTCAATCCGCCCTCTGGATTCTGATACTTCTTAGCAACCATGATTAACGACCAGTGTCATTCTCTCTAAGTGTACAGGTAGCAGTCCCACTCGTATAAGCCCCACTCGCAATGCCAACACGATACTGTGCGCCAACAGGCTCATAACCAGCAGTCTCAATTGGAGCAGTAAACGTATCTACAGAAGCCCAAGAACTCCCCCCATCAAAGCTGCGCTGAACACTAACAGTTCCCACAAACGTCCCTGAAATGCTAAGAGAAAAGTCACCGCGCAATGACAAAGCATCGCTGAACTGATTCTCAGCACCAGCCGCCTTCGTTACTACATCCATATCAATCTCCTTCGCGCTCTTTGCGCTTCTTATTTAGGTAAGCAGACTTGCTTAGGGTAGTAGTCACTCTGCCCATCTTGCCGCTAGGCTCTCCGCTAAAGTCCATCTGCTTAAACTTTTCCGCGTCCCCAACCATGCGCTCTAGCTTCTTGCGCTTAGAAACCAAAGAAGACTCAGAAGGCTTACCCTTGAGAAAACGAATGGCGCGACGAGCAGCGGTAATACTATGACTAATCATCTGCAATGGTGTCTCAGAAGGTCGATCAGTAAGGGAACCTTTATACTTAGGTATGCTGTCAATCTCAGCACTAACCTTCTTCAATAAACTTCTAGCCCTGCCAGCCATAGGTCGTTTTGCTTCTGTCTTCATAACCCTCTCCTTTTATAGAACCCTATACCAAGAAAAATAATTATGACAATGCACAAACCTTTTGGAATAATCGTGGGAGTGAGGGACTATTACCATGTAACTAGCCGCTAGTTTTTCCCCCTACCCCCTAGCTGGGCTATGACCAGATGCAATTAACCTAGGTCAATAGTCACTCTTATGTCACCAGCCACCTGCACCTGTGATCTATCTATCGGTTTATAACCAGCTCTATCCAGTAAATCCTTGCTTGCTTCGAGCTGAACGTACTCAGATTTAGCTCCAACAGCCAGTCTTCTTACAGTTCCAGCAGCTAGGGTAGCACTAATCCCAAATTCCTCATTCATCCTTTGCATCAAATACTGCTGCACATGAGGCAACTTCATAGTCTTGGTTGCAGTCACTCTTCCAGACTCGCCATCAGCATATCCAGCCAACGGTGCAGCGACTTTCAAGGTGCATCCATTTGCTACGATGGTGTCTACTAACGCTGTCTGTTTTGGTGTAAGCTTTCTAAGTTTTACATCATTCATTAGTTACTCCTTACGGCCCCCCCTTCCCTCTTCCCCCCCATACAAACACCATCTTGGGATTGTCTGTCAATGGGTTGAACACACATACTATACGCATTGGTTCCAAACCTATACCTAATGGTGTTCTCAAAAGGCTTGACAGAAATACATACTAAACTGCCGTGTCAATCACGCTCGTATTGATAGCCGCAAGTCCGTCATTCTCCTAATAGTTATGTAGTCTCTGACCATCCCCGCACTCGTTTGTTCATTGCATGGCCGTCAAAACATTCGCAAGTATCAATTTCCCCTGCCCCTTCGGGTCATTCCTCGCGAGACAAATTGGTACTGGCGAACGTCAAGCACCCAGCAAGCTGGGCGTTTGCCTTCCTTGCATGAAGTCCTCGTTGCGGGGATGGCCCTCGCACAGAACAGGAGAACTAGGAAATGACTAAGAAGCTATCAACACTCGCGCAATTGAAACTAGATGTAATCAACTATCACAATCATGACATGAGCAACCCTGACAACAAGACTGGTGGTCTTGTGGTTAACGATAAGTTCCTCATCGGGCTCGCAAGAGACGCCTGTTACACTTCACACAACAGCCTTAACTTCAAACGCAAGCAGATCGCAGACTCACTTGCAGAGTATGACATTGCAGCTAAAGAAGAAAACGTTTACGCAATGGAACGCACTGAGCGATGGATTGAACGCCTTACGCCTGAGCTTGACGAACTAGTCGATCGTCATAACGCAGACAAAGAAGTCTACGGAGTATTCTCTGGCGGAGAAACATGGCTCCCTAACAGAAAGCCAGCGCCAACAAAGGCCAAGCCAAATAACTTCAGCAACCTGAGAAAGAGGGTGGCGTAAGCCCCCTCACTACTGGGAGTCAGCAATGGCTCCCTTAATTAACTATTGTAATAGCTGCACACTTGCAGTAAGCTAACCTATGTAACCAAAGGAGAAGTACGCAATGCTACACTTTATCGACAGGGAGCAAACGCCCGTTGTTCTTACTGTGCCACTCAAGCAAGTGGTGGAGCTTTCGAAATGCCTTAAGCATTTTGATGAACAGATCGATTCAATTGAAGGAACTGAGTTCAACAAGTTTACAATCGCGCTTCTGCAAATGGAACTCGATCCTCTTGTAGATGAATGCAACAAACTAATGAGAAGAGAAAGCTAATGTTAGATACAATTAGTTACATGGAAGTAGTCAATGACTACAACTTTGAGGTCGAAGAGCAGCCAGTGTATGACCAGCTTGGCAATGTCATCGAAGGACACAAAGCAGTTGTTCGGTTAGACACCAATGAAAACCTTGGGCTTCACGGCTCAAGGTACAAGATCGTTAATCACCAAGATGTAGTTGACTCTGTTATCGACGGAGTGAAGTCAGCTGATCTATCTAGAGATTATGAAGTCTCAGTAGATGTTATGGAGAATGGTCGTAAGCTACGAGGAGAGATACTATTCAATGACCTAGTTGTTGAGCCAGCAGTCGGAGACTATGTTAAGTTCCGAGTATCATTCTTCAATAGCTACGATGCTAGTTGGTCTTTCTCTCAGCAAGCCAATGGTCTTCGACTGTGGTGTCTCAATGGCTGCACAACAGCAGACGCAGTAGCTCGCAGTAAGTATAAGCACACCGCATCAATTAATGTAGAAGGATCAGCAGCCAAGGTAGTCAGTGGCCTTGATCACTTTATGAATCGCAAGGAAGAGTGGCAAAGATACATGACTACAAGCCTTGATCACCCACAAGTCGAAGACTTCTTTAAGAAGACTGTCTGCAAATCATTCACACGTCAGCAGTCAGTCACCAAGACCAATGAAAAGCAACTCGAAAACTTGCTAGGCATTTACGACAATGAACGTGCCAACTTAGGCAATAACAAATGGGCATTATATAACTGTCTTACATACTGGTCTAGTCACACAAGCGAACTACGCTCGCCTCATAAGGCGCAGTACAATCGGGAAGTGTTAGTAAGCAACGCAATGAAATCAAAACAATGGTTGGAGATGACATGAGAATGAGTGAACAACACTATGAATTTATTGCAGATACAATCGGGCCAATGGTAAGTTGGCCCACCCATCTGCATTCAATAGCTGATGAGCTAGAGAAAACTAATCCTCGCTTTAATCGTGAGAAGTTTTTACAACGTGCAATTAAAGCTTGGGAAGATAACAATGAGCAACCAGACATTGATGACACCATCCCTTACTCATGAGGTGTGGGTAGACTGCCCTGAATGCCAAGGCATAGGCACCGTAGAGAGAGAGCGCTATGTGTATGCAAGCTTTGATGTAGATATAGGGCATATCGTAGAAGAAGTTCTTGATTGCGATAACTGCGGAGGTAGCGGCCAGATTGAATACGGTTATGAAGATTGGATGGACCTTGACAATGGACCTTAGATTGCTGCATTAGTGCAGTATGAAATCTTATCTTCAATACATAACAGACACAGCAAAGGGGTATAACATCTCTTTGCTGACCGCCTTCAAAGAAGCAGACATCCCAACGTCTACTTATTACAGGGCTATCAATAAAGTTACTGAACTTAGGTACGATACAGCAGTGAAAGTAATCAATGCTATCGAAAGACTTCACGCGATACAACAAGCCTGTGAGTATACCAAAAGATTACGAACTTCTGGTAAAGATGTTGACCGACGCTCGGTTAGAGCAAAGTTTAAGCCAAGAATCATTAGCTCATAAAATAGGTTGCACTGTATCACTCATCCACAAGTGGGAGTCTCACAAGAGATTGCCCTCTGGATTTATGCTGATGTGTTGGCTGGATGCTTTGCAATATGACATCCAAGTTACAAAAAGGTAACTCAATTACTTGCATTGCATGTGAAACAAAAGCTCATTTGTTTGTTGCAATACTTAAAAACAATAGTGAAGCCACTTACGAAAAGCATTGGTACATATGCCTTCACTGCTACAAGGAAGATAAATGGCAAACCGTAACAAGAATAAAGGAACTTACCACGAGAAGTGGTTCGTCGACTGGCTCACGAAAGCGAAGATCAAAGCGAAAAGGCAGCCCCTCTCAGGCAGCTTGGGAGGAGAGTATTCAGGCGACATCAAGCTCGAACTCTTTGGACAAGAACTGGTGGGAGAAGTAAAGTACAGAGACAAGTCAGGATTCCCTAGTCCTTTTACAGTATTAGATAAGCGAGACATTGCTTTCTATAAAAGACGGACAGGAAGTCCGCAAACTCTGGTCATTATGAGCGGAGATCAATTCTTAACACTAATGGAGAATGTAAATGCCTTACTCAAAGGAGCAGATAGGTTACCAGAAGAATAAAGCAAGCAAAGAAGCTGCTGAATTTAATGTAGACGGCAAGCTTACAATCAGAGATCAAGTCAAAAAATACTTTCAAGATCAGTTAGAAGCTACAACAGAAGAGACAGCACTTGCTTTAAACCGTGCTGAAATTTCTGTGCAGCCCAGAATATCAGAGCTTAAGAACCAAGGCATTCTTTGTGACTCAGGTCGCACAAAGATGGGCAAGTGGGGAACAAGCATTACAATCTGGGAATTAATCTAATGAGAAAACCAACATCAATAAGTCGGCATGTAGAAAGTAGTGTGTGGAATGCACACATCAACAAAGCTACTAGCTCTAAGCACTACGCTAAAGAATACAAGAGCTATAGTTATGTGCTTGATGAATATCAGATCATGGCTGACCGCATTAAGAACGGTATGCCAGTAGGCGAAAGCTATCTCAAAGGTAAGCAAAAAGAAAAGTTGCTAGAAATTACCGATCTTACAGAGAAAGACTTCAAGAAATATCTTGAGTAAGCTGCATCTATGCAGTAAGATAACCTATATAATATAAGGAGAATACTATGGAACGCAAAGGTTTCATCGGTGGTTCTGACTGTGTAAAAATAATGCAAGGGAACTGGTTAGAATTATGGCAGATCAAGACTGGCCTTATAGAGTCAGATGATCTGTCTCGCAATCTTGCAGTACAACTTGGTAGCTTTACTGAAGACTTTAATCTTAGATGGTTTGAGGATGAGTATGATTGCTCTTTATCTAATCATCAGTATGAATATGAATTACAAATCGGAACTGTTCCAGCCAAGGGTACAGTAGATGCCAGATGGAACAACCATGTAATTGAGGCCAAGCACACCAACTCCTATAATAATATGGAAGGTGTCATAGAATACTACATGCCTCAAATACAATTGTATGCACATCTTGCTAAAGCAGATGGTGCTTACCTCTCAGTAATTTTTGGCAACAACAAATGGGAAGCAGCTTATGTTGACCGTGACGAAAAGTATTTCGATTCTATGTGGGCAGTGGTGTCAGACTTCTGGGGTTACGTTGTTAGCAAACAAGAGCCAGTTGGTTATGACGAACCGATACAACTTAACATTGACAAGATCGCGGTGGACAACATGGTCAAGCGAGACGCCAACACAGACAATAGATTTGTCGATGCGGCGGTCACGTATGTTAATGGCTATGAAAAAAACCGAGTGTTTGAAAACACAAAGAAAGATCTTAAAGCAATGGTTGCTCAGAACGAACGAGAAGTCTACTGCGACTACCTCACAGTCAAGCGAGACAAACGAGGGTCTTTACGAATAACACCTAGAAAGGGAGCCGCCTACCAATGAGCAATAACCTAGACATATGGAACAAGCTGTCCTCTTCAGACCCCAAATATCTGAAGAAGGTCAGCTTCGGTAGCCGCAGCTTCACCGCTATCGATCCACAATATCAAGTCATGAAGATGACTGAGCAGTTCGGACCAGTCGGTGAGGGCTGGGGTTGGCACAACACAACAGAGATAGTGCCTGTAAGCAACGGAGACAGCGCTGTGCTGGCGCATGTTACAGTATGGCATACATCACCAGCAAATTCATTCGGCCCCTTCACTGGGTGCCGTAAGTTCTTTGATGCAGCTAAGGGTCGTATGGCCGAGGATGCACCGAAGATGGCTATCACTGATGGCCTAACCAAAGCACTGTCGCACATTGGATGTGATGCTGATGTCTTCTTAGGTAAGATGGATGGTAACAAGTACGATCAAGATAATAGCAAGGCTCAATCCAGTAATGGTAACTGGTAATGCCTAAAGGAAACAGGTCGCAAAGTGTTACAAATGGTGTGCCATATCATTTGTGGCAAAATGCAATGCGTATGTCTATTGAGCAATATAAAATTAATTGCAAAAAGTTTAATGCAAAAGACCTAAGCAAACGTAATTGGCTTATCTTTAAATTAAGAAAAGAAGGCAAGCCAATAAGGGAGATTGGTGGAATTGTAGGTCTATCTAGAGGAGGTGTCGAACAGATAGAAATAAGATGCTGCAAAGCCATTCGCGAGAACATAAAGAAACTTAAACAAAGGAGCCGGAAGCATGGCAGAATATGATGATACCAACAGAGGCGCAGCATTCACGCCGTTCCCAACTCAACAAATGATTCTTCAAGGCAAGATGAATGTCGAAGGCAATGACTATAAGATTGTATTAGTTAAAGACTCAACCAAAGACGGTAGAAATATTGTCGAGGTGTACCGAAAGATGGCTGTGCTTTTTGACAATGATAAAAAGGGCAATGATGCAGCCCCCGATTACTCTGGCCCTGTTGGTGAAGACAAACGCATTGCTGGATGGAGACGCATGAAGGATGGGAAACCATACATGTCTTTCCAAGTCAGTGATAAACAAACGGGTGGTCAGCAGCAACAACAAACAAGTTCTGTTCCTGATATTTCATTTGACGATGAGATACCTCCGTTCTAAACTAAAGGTGTTCTCCCTTTACACCAACTGGATGGCCTTCGGGCCGTCCCTTTTTTTCAGGAGGAACTATGGAAACTTGGCACGATATGCGAGCAAGACAGCGCAATGAACAAGTCCAACAAATAAAACATTTATCCGCACTAAAGCTAACGCAAACGCAAGCAGCAAAATTGCTGGAAATAGACCTCACCACACTTAACAGCTTCATCAAAAGAAATGAGATTAGATGGGGCGTAATAATGCAAGGAAAAAAAGATGACAGACCCAACGTCACCAATATTTATAAGACTCTTCAGAAAAGTAGAGATAGTAAGAAACGATATGAAGGCATCAGGCAACAATAGATACCATGACCTTGATGAAATCCTTTCATTAGTTCAGTCTTTAAAAAAACATCTGGATAATAAAGATGAATAAAATATTAGAATATGAACGTATGCAAGCTAAGCTAGGCAACCGTCCAAAGCTACCATGCGATATACGCAGAGAGTATGTCAAAGATAAGCTTACCTCACAGCAAAAGATTATTTTGCAAACAGTAAAACAAATGCAGGAGGCAACAGCTTTTGACATAGTGAAGAAAAAGAATTTGAATGCTTACTCAGTATCAGCACAGCTTTCACACTTGTTTAGCTCTAACTTAATTGAGAAAGTAAGACGTGTTCCTGCACCTAAAGCAAAGGACCGAAAAGGAAAGTCAGGTTCAGCAGATTGCTGGGTCTACAGAGTAAATGAAAATGCAACCATAGCGCAGTAGGCGGTCGCGGCTTTACACAATAATACACAAGCCTAACACCTACAGGTTAAGCATGGGTTTTTGTACTTTCTACCATGTGATTAACCATAAGGCTCACTGGATTAATTCTAGTGGGCCTTATTAACTGTAAGAAAGTTGATAATGTGGGCCATCAATGAACGGGCGCTTGCCTTGTGAACGACGAGTATCAATGTAACTATTCATTGCCTCCTCCATAGTTCCATCCCAATCTGAAATGTTAGGTATAGTCCAAGCGGCACCCCATAGAATCTGAACGCCACGCGCACGAGCAGATGCTTTCATTGCATCAGCTAAATTATCATAGAGAGGCAGCGACCAGCTAACAGAACCACGAACATAAGCAAATAAATCAACAGCGTGACCAAAGCCATCAGCTTGTTGCAAGTGTTTACTTCGAAGCGTCTTGCTTGCGCCACTAGCTACTAAAGCTCTTTGTTGTTTCTCATCTCTCAGTCCACAGCCAACACCAAAGTCTACATCAGTAAGCTCTATGGCTCCCTTAACAACAGCAACTAACTCAGGGTGAACACCACGAAGACGAGATAAACTTCTGTCTGATAATTTAAAAGTCATTTCTTTTGCTCCACTATTAATCTTAACTGTTCCCGTATTAGCTTTTGCTGTTCTTCTAAAGCAAGATACTGCTTATCTATCTCAGATAATTTAGGAAACTGAACTATCTTATCTTTTTCCAAAGAACTTACTCACTGATCTCATTCCTATGCTGGCACTTACAATACCACCCAATGCAATCTGATACCATTGAGGCATGACTTCTAAGGCAGCGAAACCACGAGCAACTATATCGTTTCCCCAATCCCCACAGAATGCTAAGATAAGCGGTATGCTAAACAGCAATGTTATCCACTCATCCTTCCAAGAATTTTGAGTGCCACGTATAGCCTCAATGTCCCAATCAATCTCACCAGTAAGCTGTTTCTTTTTAATCTCAGCCTCGGTTAATTTGATTTGCGTCTTACCGTCTATGATAGATGTGGCAAGACCAGTAAGGCTACCTATAAGTTGAGCAATCATTTCTCATGCGAAAGCCATACAGCAAACGCTCCCGTCATTGCGCCAGTAACTACAGAAATTAAACTGGCTTGTTGTGTAGAAATATCAGGCATAGATAATGCCCACTCTATACAGCGTACATAAACTACTGTCATAACAAACATCATAAAGCGGGGAAGCAGTTTATACTTTAGTATTTTTTCAAAGACTATTGCCATTAGAACCCTCCTTTAAGGCCATCTAATATCTCAGATAAGCTAGGTCGCTTATCCTTTTTTTCATAGACACAGCTAAATACTTTTGGGCATTCTGAAAAGCTCCTTGTCGGGTAGTGGTATCCAAGCCCACCAAAACCAGCACTGAATCTATACACACATATTTTCTGTTCGTTAACGTCGGTAAACCTTTTCCACAAATGACACTTCACATGAGTTGGATTAGCTACTCCCGCAAGCGTAGAAGCTATTAGTAAAACTTTAAACATCTAAACCAACTTCCTGACAAGAGAAACTACCCTTAGCAGGGATGCCTACTATAGCTATTGTTCGTTCTAAAAGTTTAATAGATTTTGTTAAACCTTCTTGATAGCAGGCCTGTTTTGTAAGAAACTTTTTATTATTTTCAAACATAACTGCCTCACCATTTATGAAGAAAATAACAAGATATAAAGTCCAAGCTTCCATTATCGTATGCCCTCGGCTGGCGGCGGTGCTGTTTGTGTAGCCCAGATAACTGTGCCAATGATTGCTATAATGGTGATGCCTATAAGAATAGAAATAATAATAATGAATATTCCCTGCACTGCCTCTCGCTTCTCAGCCTTAGCTTGGGCCTCAATAACAGCTAAACGCTTGGCTTCCTTTTCCCTAGACCTTTGAAGCTCAACAATCTCAGTCCAGCATTCAGGGCCGAAGCGCATAGAGATAGCCATACGTGCTTCATGCAGTAATTCTTTAGCTAATCTAGCATCAATAACTTCTTGTGCCGCTGAGCCAGCACCAAGCTGGTCCTTCATAGACATACCAGACTTATTAGCCCTTGCCTTTTGAACCTGCTTAGTACCTTCAAACAGCCCATCAACAGATTGAGCCATTTCGCTCAGAGATTTAGCAGCAGAACAGCCTTCCTTAATAGCTGAAGCACTTGCTTTGACTAAACTAATGCCAATTAAAATCTCTGCAACGGGCATGCCATCATCCCATCTTAGTTAAGATCGCAATCAGCATTAAGATTGTAGCACCAGAAGCAGACAGCAATATTGCTTCAATTCTTTTAATACGGTTAAACACCTCTTTAAACTGAATACGAACCTCTGTTTGAAGTGCTATCACATCCTTTTCCAATCCATCTATCCGTAAATGCGCGGAAGATACTGTGCGCTTATCCATCTACTTAGTCCTCAGTCTGTGCTGCCAGTTGTTTTATTAAGAGTTATTAGAGAGTCTTTCCATAATCATCTGTGCCGTCATTCCATACCAGTGCTGAATTGCCGCCAGTGATAGTCACAATGGTTGTTGATTCTGTGCTGTCCTTAACAATCAAGTTATTCGAAGAACCAGTGTTTGTAATCAGAAACTCTTTGCCCTGAGACACAGACTTAGCTGGCAACACAACGGTTCTGTTTGTTGAACCACAGTCAATGCTTTGAATGCGAGGGCTGTCAGCAGTTAATGTTAATGTGCCAGTGATTGTCTCAACATTAACAGGGCGAATAAAGTGTCCATCAACATCGTCAACGTATAGAGCATTTTCATCGTTGCTGATCTTGGTATCAATCGTGCCAAACGAACAGCTTTGGATGCGTGTCGTAGTTGGGTTTCCGCCTACAGAAATACCAATCGTCGAAGTAGCACCTGATTTCTCCTCGAAGTAGCAGTTCTCAACTTTAATACCAGATGCAAACGTATCATTAGCACGGATGTAAACGCCACGATCATCAATGTTTGTATGATTGTTGCTCAACATTGTAATGTTACGAACAAAGCCATCATTGGTTGAAGTGCTTAGTCCAACATTAATCTGACCAGATGTTGCTTCTGAGTTAAAGAAGTTACCAGCAACAAGGAAGTTCTCGACACCCTGAGACATACGAAGTGATGAACTAATATCACCCTCAAAGTAGTTACCCGTGATTGTGCCTGACTGAATGTTGCCAACCAAGTCCATACCAATGGTGTTGGATTTAGTTTGTGACCCATGCCAGTTAAATGACTGCCACCGTTGATCGCCACCAGAAGTGTAAGAACCTTCTACCTTTAGGCCAGTTCCCCAACCACGAACAGTTGTGCTTTGGAAGTTGTAGATACCAGCAAGCTGCGGGTTGTCCAGTGTAAGGCGAATACCAATACTGTCTGTTGCTCGTTCACTTGCACTCTTAAAGACAAACAAGTTCTTTGTGCTAATGAGGAAGCAACGGACAAAGTTAATGCCACGACCTGACCCTGTTGTCTGATTGTCTACAAATACATTCTCAATGTTGATTTGAGGTGCGTCATTAAACTGAATAACAGCAGAAGTAGTACTACCAACAAAGCCCATGTTCTCAATGCCAATGCGGCGAGTTGAGTTTGTTGATACACCTTGGTCATCATCAAAGATAATGCCTTGAGTTGTTGTTTGAGAGAACTCAAGAACTGAGCCTTCTTGTTGGTTCTGTCCAGTTTGAGACGGAGCACTTTCACCAAACATACGGAAGTGTTCACGAGTGCAATTAAGTGTAGATGAAACTACATAACGACCTTTAGGAAAGAATAGTGCATTGCCATCAGATGCAGCATCCATAGCCGCTTGAATAGCTGCTGTGTCATCCGTCGAACCGTCACCAGTAGCACCATAATCAAGCACGTTGATAACAGCACCGTTAATCATTCGGTTTGTTGCTTTGGTAAGTGCCATTGGTTAATCCTTACGTTCTATTATCAGAACGAGAAATTTCGATCCAATGATATGTTCCACTTACAGCTATACACAAAAGAAAAATGCAATCTCTAATTTGAGTTAAGCTAAAGTCTCCAGCCAGTTCTATATTCCCAGCACCATCCTTAACAACAACAGTCCTGCTATTGTTAGAGGCTCTTAAGATTAAAGTTTGACCAACTAATCCTCCATTGATTGTGTCTAAATCATCAGAAGCCGCTGATCCTTCAGTGTCTACAGAAATTGAAGAAGAATTTATTGTGATAACCCCAGATGAAATAACAACTTCATCGTCGTTTGCAACGCCTTGAAGAGTAAGCCTTTCTACAGAAACATCATTGAGTGTTGGATTGCGGCCAAAGATTCCGCCTTGCTGTTTAATTGTCATGCTTTACCTCACAAATATCCAGTAATTTCTATTAGTAAACGACCTGCACTGTATGCTGCGTTTGATGTTCCTTGCCCGACTAAATACAAATATTGATTGGCAGCTATTGTATTACCTCTGGCAATCGTTCCTACAGCTAAAGTCCCACTGTTAATAATTTGAGTTTCACTCAAAGCAGAAATAGCTGTATCCTCAACACCTGTGGCTTCAGTAGCAGAATATAAATCAATATCAGCATCTCCACCAGCAGGAGCTTCTAAGCAGGTTATTGAAACACCTAGAATTGTTCCGTTATTTGCTGCTGTAATTTGACCAAGATAAGCTGCACCTGAACCATTTTTACCTATAATATCACCAGCAGTACCACCAGATTGTAATCCAGTTAAGTCCAACAAAATTGTTGTTGTAACTATGTTATTGCTAACAATGGTAGACGTTTTGAATATTGAGTTTGTAACTGGCGAAATACCAACCCCGGGTAACAAATCAGTAATAGCTGGAGAAAGTTGTGTAATGCTATTTACAGCACCACTTGAAATAGTAATATTACCAAACGTAAAGAAGTTTCCTGTGACTGTACCTGTAATCAAATATGTCCCTGCGGGAATATATACGGCGGCGACACCAGAGGCTGAGTTGGCTGCTGTAAAAGCCGCAGTGTCATTTGCCACGCCATCACCGACAGCACCGAAGTCCTTGACCGATACAATATCTTGCAGCCTGTTTGTTAGTGTTCTGTCTTGTGCGCCAGTACCGCCTTGATTATAGTTTACAACAGCAGGATCAGTTGTTAGCGAAGTAACAGCATTGCCCAAAATAAACTCAATTGCAGAGTTTAAGGGTGGGGCTTCTGTAAATGTCAGCGTAGCGCCGCTAATAGAAAACGTAGCTTTGTTTTGATAAACACCATCTACATACACTTGAATGTTATTCTTAGACCCAGCACTCTCTACAGTAGAATATGCAGTCTGAGTTCCGTCACCAGTATAGCTTGCTTTAGTGTAGTTAGCTCCAAGAACGCTGCCTGTTAGTAAGTCAGCAGCAGCTTGCACTTGCACATCGCCTTCGGTGTCAAAGCTAAGGAGCTTGTCAGCGCGTGTAGCAGCGTCAGGAAGCAGCAAGTTAGCTTCCGCAGGGTCATAGTCGGTAATCCGAATAGACCGCTCTCCAAGGTCTTTATTATCAGCAGAGATAGCAGTGAGAGTATCTAGCTGTGTATTCAATGCAGCGCGGTTAATATCTACGCCAGCAGTAAAGTCTGTTGTGCGCTCAATCGTAGTGTCACGAGTAAGGAGAACAGTCTTAGGGCCAGTCACAGACATAGTGATGGTCCCTGTGGAGCCAGCCCCACCTGCTACTGTGTAGTTAGTAGTAATAGTTTGCAGGGTGGTGTCGATATAAACATTAAGATCAGAGTCATCAAAGAACTCAAAAGGCACAGTAAAAGATGTCTGAGTTACACCAGAAGCAACTGAGTAACTAATGCGCGGATTGTTAGCAGAAATGTCTATTGTCATGGTTTACCTCTTTGTTCTCTTCTCTCACAAGCAAGCAAAGAAGAGCAATGCACAAATAATCTAGGACAAACTACTGCGCCCAAGCGCGTGTAATCTGGTTTATATCATCCTTTAAAAACCAAAGACGAGCAAACGGAGCATTCCTTGCTATTGTTTTAGCGCCCTCACCATACTCACCATTAGCAAACTGATACATGCCACCGCCTACATCAGCAGCCCAAGAAGGACCAGCACCAGCAAGCCCTGTAACAGCATCCATTGCACTAGGGTCTTGTGGAAACTTAGGTGCAAGTATTCCACCTGTGATGTTGGGACCGCCTAGCGCAAGTGAAGTGTGCATAGAAGTATAGAATAAGTCTGAATAGAGAGCCATTACGCCACTCATATCAAAGCTTCTTGCAAACTTATCTTGAGCAGACATGTCCTCCCAAACAAAGTCAGGAGTTCTTAGCTTCAGAGATAAGTAAGCAAGACCCATAGAAGTGCTTATACCAATAGCTCTATTCTTAATTTGACCTTGCGCTAGTGTAGCTACTGTTTTGTTTACGTTGGCTAATGTGTAGCTATAGAACTGAAACGGTAATCCCATTAATCCGTTTTCTATACGAGCATAGCCACGTACCTTTGGGTCTTCTACCATTCCGAATTTAGATGCAACGCTCATAGGAACATAAGCAACACCATCAGTAATGATTGGCTTATCTGCTGGGGTTCCAGACATAATAGTATTAAGAACACCGCTATTTAAGGCACTACGAAACTTTAAAACTGTCTCTTCATTTATAGATGATTGAGCTTTGTGCTGCTCCATAGCAATATCATTAATTCTATTTTCATATTGCGCTTTGCTTTCACCAGCTTTTTGAGCAAAGTTTGTATGAGCAATTTCATGCAGCATAATAAAGTTAGACCAAGCTCTAGGGGTTTTAAAAGCATTTTCCGCAAGAGGTTTTACCCCCTCAACCTTTGGCTTAGTCCAAGCTTTCTCCTGATACATTGCGCCTTCAATGTAATCTATGTCAGCAAAAATAGTTTTGCCATCGTAGAAAGCAGGTATGTATCTATCGCCCACTTGCTTTCCAACAGGAGACCCATCTGGATTAATGGTTACTATCCGAGCGTCAGTCTGAGGGAAGGTAAAGTTATCTAACCATTCATCAGTATTTGCTGCATACAAACCATTATCAAGCTGTCTCCAAGGAGCATTAGCAATAAGCTTAGAATCCTCTTCACTTATGCCATACTTCGATAGCCAAGTAATTGATTGCTCGTCTAGTTCGCCACGTCCTCGCTTGATGGAGTAATCAATGATGGTGTGGGCGTCGATGATGCCAGCAAGTTGTTTAGCAATACCAGTCATGGGTGCTAGACCATTAAGAATGTAAAATGCATTCCTTGCGCTGCTAAGAAGATCGTTAGCGTCTACATTATTAGACAGGTCTTCTACCATTCTCATGTGAGCAGAGCCGCGAAGAATATCGATTGCTTCACCAGCAAGTCTAGTTTCATTCACCGTCATGTTAATAGAGTTTTTTTCCATTAACGCTTGAGTGCCTTTAACTACATTATCAAGGTCATATTCCATAACAATGCGACCAAAGTCAGGAAGCGCAGCTAAACCCGCCGAACCCATGTAACTAAATGAAGCGGCTTCACGAAGAACAAACGCAGCCTTCTGGCTCAAAGCATCAGGGTTGCGAATAACTGCACCTGCAATGCGATCATACATGTGCATGTAATCACGGCGCACTTTATTTATATCATCAGTTGAAAAGCCTTTGGCTATCATTTCTGATTCTATATCTAACAAAACACCATCAATGTCTTTGCCAAACATCTTTGCGTATTCATAGCGAGGCTCAATGCGAGCAGCGTATGTTTTCATAACTGCAAGCGGGTCAGTCATCATAAACTTAGTTACAAGCTTATTAGGTATGTCTATTTTGCGATGCCGAAAATGCTTAGAGCGTCCGTATCCAAATCCAATGTTATCTACATTAGTTGGGTCTTGCTCGCCAAGAATTGTAGCTATAGTTTTATCTACTCTTTTCTGTATGTTCTCAGGGTCAACAGATAACATGACCTGTTCAAACTCTGCAGTCTTTGCATTCTTCTCATAAATATACGGATTGTTCTGATACCAGTTAAACAGAATGTCAGAGAACTCTTGACGATTAGCTTTAATAGCTGAGTTGTCCCAGAAGCGAGGGAAGAACATATCCTGATTTTCAGCATTTATCTTTACGTCCTCTAGCGCAAGCTTAGTTGTTTTTTCTTCTGCAATTCTTTCTCCGAGTAAAGACAAACGATTATCTAACATCATAGCTTCAGCTTTACCGCGCCTAGTTGTTTTCAACTTAGCGCCTGCCAACCTAGTATTAAGATCAGCAATTTCTGCTTCAAGCTGTTGAATCTTGCGATCAATGCCTTTGCTGGTTCCAATAAGACCAACCTCTTCAAGTCGCTTTTCAGCATTGCGAAAGTAATCATCAATAATACCAACAGCTTTTGCTTCATTGTCAGTTAAATCAGTTACATTCTTAATTCTTTTTTCACTCACCCTAGTTAACCATCCTCTATAGGTGTCATCACTACGGCTGGCACGTCTTGCCAAATCAGATACATTAATGTCCAAAGGTGTTATTAAGGCTGCGTTTGTATCAGACGCCCATAACTTAACCATCTTGTCGTGCGCGGCTACCCACTTGCCATTGCTAACTGCACTACGCTGAAAGATTGATTGAGGCGTAGCTCTACCAACTGAGTTCAAGGCTAAAGCAATTCCACTATCACCAAATGATTTTACAAACTTTTCTTTAACTGCTGATGGATACTTAGATTGCAGAGTTCGCTTCATTGGTGTTGACACTGCTTTGTAGAAAATGCTGTCAGTAAAGAATGAAGGTAGTATTTTATATGGGTCTTTTACATCAACCCCTAGAGATTCTAACTCTCTAAATGCTTTCTCATGCCTGTATGCTTTTGCATAATCACGAAACTCTACTACACGTTCACGGAAGTCTTGCTCTTGAGGACGCCCAGCATATGAGTCTGCTTCCATTTCTGTTTCTGTTGCTTGCCGCTCAAACGTTTCAATAGTTATATTTAAGTCTTCATCGCTGACTAAACCAAATTCTCGTTCTGCACGAGGAGCAACATTTTGTATTTCTTGTTGAGTTAAGCCTTCTAAGTCTTCAATGCGACGAAGCATATCAAACTCTTCTTTTAAAGCTTTTTGCGTATTATTGTGCGCACGAGCCTTAGCTGTTATAGGAGCGCTAAAGGCAGCACCAATACCAGCACCAAACAAAGCACCAGTTACAACATTCATTGCGCTTTCTTCAGCAGTTTGAAGTGCATCAAATGGTTGTCTTAAACCTAGCTCCATTCCTGTCTCAAGTGCAGCAACCCCAACACCAACACGAAGTGCTGATTTGCCCACTCCAACAACAGGGCCACCAAGAGGAAGAGCAACTAAATTAACAGGATCAAAAACACCTGCAAGTAACTGAGCGCCTATTGTAGAGTCAGTAAGCACTTGCCTTCTTGCTTGGCTTTCATCAATAGCACGCTTCATACTTGCCATATGATCTGGACTAACAGCACGAGCTAATGTCCCTGCATGAATAGCGTAGTCGCCTAAGTCTTTCATTGCATTATATCCAGCTTCTTTCTGGATGCCGTGTTTAAATGTCTGACCTACCGT